>OJDV01000180.1_pt1 | contig 26077 bp, 24 predicted proteins | sample 1592911 | NCBI WGS metagenome assembly OJDV01 (sample SAMN05416860, study PRJEB24817) | seawater metagenome | isolation source: Sea water | place: Canada:Atlantic | collected 2013-11 | reverse complement strand
ACACAGAGTAGATCGTCGGCAGCGTCAGATGTGTATAAGAGACAGATATTAATGTGTGGTATTTTTGGATGTATTAAAAATAAAAATAGTGATATTAATATTAAAAATATAATATTAGTTGCAGTAAATTTATTAAAAAATCGTGGTTATGATTCTTGTGGCTTATATTTAAATAATCTTAATGATTTAGAACATTTATTTAAATATGGTATAGATGGAAAATTAATAGAACAAAAAGATAAGGATGATATTTTTCTTATATTAGAAGATGAAATAAATGAAATCAGTAATGATTATTCAATTGGAATTAGTCATACAAGATGGGCTACTCACGGAGGTAAAACTGATGAAAATTCTCATCCCCATATTTCAAATAATAAACAATTTGTATTAGTTCATAATGGTATTATTTCAAACTATATGGAATTAAAAGATAAATATCTAAATAATTATGAATTTTATTCTGAAACTGATACAGAAGTCTTAGTAAATATTATAGAATATCTACATAATAATAATAAAGATAAAAAATTTACTGAAATTTTAGAAATGACTATGGAAGTTTTAGATGGAACTTGGGCTTGTATTATTTATAATAAATATGAACCTGAAAAATTATATTTTATGAAAAATGAAAATCCATTATTATTAGGTCAATGTGATGATGTTTCTATTTTAACTTCTGAACCAAGTGGTTTTTTAAATAAAGTTGATAAATATATATTATTAAGAAATAAAACTGTTGGATATTTAGATATTTTTGGTGAATGTTATATAAAAGGTGATTATAAAGAATTAACATTACATAAAAATAATGATAATGATATAATATTACCAAAAGAATTTAATCATTGGATGATTAAAGAAATTTACGATCAACAAAATATGAATTTATTAAATGAAATGAATAATAAATTAAGTTCTTTAGATATTCCTAAAATTAAAAAATGTAAATATTTATATATTCTTGCTTGTGGAAGTTCTTATTATGCTGGATTAATTGCATCTCATTATTTTAGATATACAAACGCTTTTGAATTTGTAAATGTTATTGACGGTAGTAATTTTGATGATACATATTTAAATTCAATTGAAAATCCTGAAGAAAATTTATTAATTGTTTTAATTTCACAATCTGGAGAAACCAGAGATTTAGATTTAGCTGTTAATGTATGTAGAAAATATAAAAATAATAAAAATGAAATTAAAATATTAGGTATTATCAATGTTGTTGATTCACTTTTATCCAGAAGAACAATTGATAATATGTATACCAAATGCGGAAGAGAAAATGCAGTTGCTTCTACTAAATCATGCACCTCACAAATTTTAGCCTGTTTATCTTTAGCAATATACAAATCCGAATTAAATAACAAATTAGATTATAATCTAAAACAAAAATTTACTAATGATTTAATGGAATTAGAAAGCGATATTATTAATACACTCTCTTTAGAACATAAAATTATTAGCATCTCAAATAAAATTTCTAATATTCTTAATAATACTAAATCTAATAGCCTTTTCTTATTAGGAAAAGAAGAATTATACGGTGTTGCTTTAGAAGGCTCACTTAAAATTAAAGAAGTCTCATATATTCACGCCGAAGCACATTATATTGCTGGTTTTAAACACGGCGTTTATACATTAGTTGATAATCAAATACCTATTATTATCATCTACAAAAAAAGAAATCACTTTATTAAAAGCGTTATTGAAGAAATCAAAACAAGAAATGCAACCGTCTTTGAAATATCCGAAGATTGTGATGAAAATGAATTTAATATTAAAATACCCAATAACAGAACTTTCTATGGTATTATTTCTGTTATTATAGTTCAATTATTATCATACCATTTAGGAGTTCAAAGAGGAATAAATGTTGATTTTCCAAAGAATTTGGCTAAATGTGCAAGTGTTGACTGATTAGGATGTTTTTAGTATTATGTATTTTTGAAAATATATAATACTAAAAATAAAAACATTATACTTTATACAAAAGACCATTTATAACCAAATGCTGAATTTTCAATTCCTTTACAAACTAAACTTATTCTATGTCCGTGAGTTTTATTTAAACTTGTAAAAGCATCTTTTATAGAATTATAAGTTTTAATAATTTCACCAGTATATATATCAATTTGATTAACTTTTCTTCCTACTGAATGAGTTATATTTTGTTTATTATTACACCATTCAAGATTTTCAACTTTATTATTTTTTCTATTTTCATCAATATGATTAACAATATTATATTTTTCTTTATTCAGATTATCAATAAATGTTAAAGCAACTAATCTATGTATAAGAAATACTTTTTTTATTTTATCATCCGAAATTAAATTTACACTATAATAACCATTTAAAAGATTATATCTTATTTTTAAATTATTTCTATTTAAAATAACACCTTCTTTATTTATTTTATACATAGAATATTGTTTTCTATCATCTGTTTTTACTTTAACAAATCCTTCAAGATTATTAACAGTTCTTGTATTTTTCCAAATAAATCCATAAGCACTTTCTTTTTTACCAAGGCAACAATTTGATAAATGAGAAGAACAATTTATTTTTAAAAATTTAGTTATTTCTTCTAATGAACTCCATTCTTTTATAAATTCACCTTCTAATGAATATTGATGTATTTTATTTCTTTCTGATTTAGTAAAAATTCTATTTTTAGAATTTTCACTTTTTGATATTTCTCTTAAATTATTAATATAATTATTTTGTTTATTACGGTCAATATGGTCTATAACTAATTTATCATTATTTGATAAACCTTTAAAATTATCATAAACTAAACGATGAATTAAATAAGATTTTCTTTTTTTATTATTTAATAAATGAATGAAAAAATAACCATTTTTATTAACAGATAATTTTTTCATTATATTTTTTTTAATAGAGAAAATATCACCATAATTAGAAATTTTATAATCTGGAAAATCTTTTATAACTTTCCATTCTTTATTTTTATCTAATTCAATAATATTTTGTTTTAAATTTGTATAATGAAAATTTTTATTATTTCCATCAATAAATAAAAGTGTATCATTTTTATTTAACTTAGTATCATAAAATGTTTCATAAATTATTCTTTCTAAAGTAAAATGTTTTTGATAACCATCTTTACATAAACCAACTCTATAATATTTTTCTGTCATTTTCCATTTTATAAATTCATTAGTATTTTCATTTAATATTTGACCATCTTCTCTCATACTATAATTATAATAACCATCAATAGGTTTAAATATCATCTTAATTATAATATAAAAATATTATTTTAGATGTATTTAATTACTTATAATAAACCATTTGAATATCTTTTTCATAAAAATCATTTTTTTCATAAACTTTTTTAATATTTTTATCACAATCTAAAATAATTTTATAGCAATTATTTTCTAATCCATAATCTTTTAAATATTTTACTATTTTTGTTGATAATCCTTTTCCTTGATGTTTTTGATGAACTACAATATCTTCAATATGTCCTACATTTTTTCCACTATGAATAATTTTTGGTTCTATAATTATTGTTCCAGAAGCAATAATTTCTATTTCATCATTTTCATAATAATAACAAACATAAATAGCTCCAATTTTATGAATTTTATTAATAATTTCAAGAAAATCTTCATTATCTAAATTTTCTGTTGTTGTAAGATTAGATAAAAGTTCTATATATTTATTTTTAATTTTAGAAATATTATTATTTAAAATAATATTTTGTAATTTATCAAAAAATAATTCCATTATAATTTATTATAATAAAATTTAAACATATTTAAATCTTGTAGTAGCTGAGAATGGGCTTGAATAAACACCAGAGATACTTGTTCTAAAAATAATATTAGTTCTACAACGACATTTACAATTACAAGGCTTCATTATCTATATATATATTTACTATATATTTATTTTTATTCTTATAATATTTTTTACATTACAACCCTCATACCATAAGGACCAACCATCCCCACAGCTGTGCTACATCCTGAAGAAGCTGGTGAATATCTTGCTTCACCAATTAATTCACCCAATGTAGGACACATTCCAAGCGGACTTGGAGAAACCATACCACCCTTTTTAGGAGGACACTTATATTTCATTTTTCCACCGTGTTTTAAAACCATCTTATAAATTATTATTTTATAATTATTTATAAAGTGTATAAAATTTTTTAAAATATGTTTAAGAACAATGACGCTGACCACATTCTCTGTAATTATTAGTATTATATGGACTATTAATTCCAAATTCATTAGAAGCATAATTTGTAGCTGAAGGATTAGATTTAGCTTGATTTAATAACATCATTGAACAACTATAATCTGTATTAATACTTGAAGATATATATTTTTTTATTCTTAAAATAAGCATTGATATATTATATTAATTACTTATAATAATTTTTAATAGGTTTAAAATTTTATTATATTATTAGATATAATAAATCATAAAAAAATTGTTTTGTTTAAAAAGACCAACCAAATTTTTGTCCAACAGTAGGATATGAGGATGAAGCGGCAGCACTCAATAGAGCAAGTCTAGCTAATCTGTTTACACTATCATAATCACCATTTGAAGCAGAAGATCTAAACTTCATACTATCTACAATTCTACGAGGAAAAGGACCATTAACAATACCGGGAATATCAGGAAGAGGAGACATTTTATATATAATTAATAATATATAAAAATTTTTATTAACGCTAAAATTATATTATAGTAAATTATAAAAAATTGTATTATATTATTTATAGTTTTTCCGCGTTTTATGAAAATAAAAATTATAAGATTATAATTTAATATGACATCAAGAAGATTAAATTCTTTAATTAATAATAAAAATAATGGAAAGACAAGTGCTTTATCAACATCAAGTGCGGATTGTAATTTGTATCAAGTTCCAGCTAATCAACTTAATTTAATGGATTACTTGTATGACGAACAAACAGTGTTGTATGTAAATTCATCAATAAATGCGAATTCAAATACATCAAGGGGTGTATATACGGATAAGAATTTTAATAGTAATTCATTATTAAATCAAAATACTTACATTGATACATATTCATTGGATATTACAAATGGTGTAAATAATAATCCGTTATTTGTGGGTATTGGTGTGGATTATGTTGGGGGTGATGCTCCATTAATGGGTGCGAATTATAATAGTGGAAATATAGCGTCAAATTATTTGATAAGATCAAGTTATATTTTTGAGAGGGAAGATAAAACATTGGAGGTTCAATTAATAGTGTCAATTAATAATAGTGAAAGTTTGAATGTGAATGGTAGTGGTGGAAAGCCAAAAATTAATTTGCAAATAACAAATAAGGTAATTTCAAATGATGAGAAAACAAAGGGTGTAATTAATAATAAGAATATGTTTAAACAGAAAACAACATTACATTCAAAATTTGTATCATCAACTGAAACATCAATGTATATGAATAGTAATATTCCATTTATTTTTGCTCCAGGATTTGATAATGTGAATATTGGAATTTCTGTTATGTATGTTCCTCCAAAATTAGTAGAGGGTGTATTTCAAGGTCAATATTTATCTCAGAATGGTTTTGTAGTTTCTGATAGTGAAATTACTTTTGATAAAGATGAAATTAATGAGGTTGGATATTCAACAACATACGGACATTTTGTATTTGGTTTTAGTTTTAATGATAATTCATATTTAGAGAATGGAATTAATTGTGATAAATTAATTAAGAGTATCTGGAGGTCTCCAATTAGCACTTTTAATGCTTATAAGAATTCTTGTGTTTCTAAAATGACATTTATTCCAGTGGTTTTATTATTTGGAACAAATGTAAATGGTAGTTTATTTTTAGCATTGAATACGGGAACACCAATATCAACAATTACACATTATGGAGTTACAACATTAGAAAATTTTATTAATATTATGAGAGCATTTATTATTGAGTATGATAATAACGAACAATTAGTAGATTATTTTATTAATAAATTTACAGTAAAATTATTAAAAGAAAAGGGTTATGATATTGAATGTATTGAAACACAATCATTAATAGATACAAATACAATTACTAATCCATCAACAGTAAATTCAAATCCAAATATGACATATTATTTATTACACAAGAATAATTTATTAAATATTAATATTGATACAACAGAACAAGATGTTGTAAATAAGAATATCGGTATAAGTCCATTAAATTTGGATGGAGCTTCATATTGTTCTTTAGGTAATATGAGTTATTCAAAGTCAAATATTAAAATGTTAAAAACGGATAATAATAATATTTTTGCGGATACATTAAATTTGGGTTATGAAGAAATTGATGGTAAATTATATAATATTAATATTATTTTACCTGAATCAGGTTTTAGATTTCATTTTGATGATAATACAACAATTGCAAATATTTATAATACTGATAATAGTGCATATTATTTTTCATATACATCATTTGCTGAAAGATTTAATAAGGAGGTTGATATAGCAACATTTGTATCGAATAATCCAAAGAATATTAAAACAAATAGAATTTCATTAAATGTTTCAAATAATGTAATTTTTTAATTAAAAATAATAAATTATTTTATAGTAATGATAATAATTTATTTAATTTTAGAATTTATTCATTTTATATATTATGTTTATGTATATTTTAGATATATTTATAGAATAAAAAAAAGAGTATTTAATAATGATGAAGTTAAATTAGTAATTAATACTTATAAAACATTAGATAAAAAAACAATTGAATATTTATTAAAAAAAACAATATATTATGATAAAGAATTACATAAGGATGTATTTATGAATAAATTAGAAATTAAAAATTTTTCAAGGGATGAAATAAAAAATATATTAAAATTTGCAATATTAAATCAAAATGATAATAATGATTATGAAAATGAATTAGTCGAATTAGTAAATTTTACTGAGAAAAAATTAGAAATAGAATTTGATGATAAAAAAAAATCAAAATATATATATTTTAATTGGAATAAAAATTATGTAGAATTTTATTATCGTTTTTTGATTTGTAATATTATTGTTAAAACATTAACATTTTTAATACATAGATATATGTTATATAAAAAATATGAATATTATAATTTAGAAGGAAATATATCATTTTTATATAAAAATAATGGTAAAAAAGATACAATTATGGTAATACATGGATTTGGAATAGGATATATACCATATTTAAGTAAAATAAATTTATTAAATGAAAAATATAATGTTATTATTTTAATTTTACCAAATATTTCTGGATATTATAATAATATATTTCCTAATATTGATGTTATAACAAATAGTGTTGATAAATTTTTAGAAATGAAGAAAATTAACAAATATTATATATTATCACATAGTTTTGGAACATTTATATCTCAAATAATTTTGAATAATGATAAAAATAATAAAATTATGAAAATTATTAAAATTGACCCTATAATATTTTGGATTTCCAGTTTTTCTATATTAAGTTTCACTCATAATAAAGAGCATATTAATTATTTATTGAATTATAAATCTATATATAATATAATAGTAAATATATTTGTAAATTCAGATATTTATGTTAATTATATATGTCATAGATTATTATATCCATTTGATTTTTTAATAATTAATACGGATAATAAGGTTAAATACTATATAAGTAGAGAAGATAGGATATTAGATACAAATATACTATATAATATGTATAAAAATGATAATAATGTAGAATTTATTGATAATGTAGAACATGGTGATATTATAACAAATAGTGAATATAGTCATATTTTTGAAAAAATAACCTTACAATATGAAAAAAAAAATTGAAAAATAATATTTATGTAAGATTTAATTTAATTGTTTTAGAATAGTTAAAAAGTTTCGTTAGAAAATCAAAAGATGTCTTCTACTGTGTCCAATTCTGAATTAGATAATATGGTATTTGATACTAATTTATCTGTTAATATTTGTAATGAGATTTTAAATACTATTAAACTTAACGATTATGGTATTATTTTAAATAAAGAGATTTATCAAAAATTAGTTAAAGTATTTATTATTGATAATGAAAACAAAGATTTAAATTTGATTAAAGATAAAATCAATAAACTTTTTGAACGATTGAGTTTGAATTGTTGGATTACATTTAATAATAATAATGGAAAAACAATTTATAAAATTAATTTTAATCTTGATTATATTAAAGATGAAAATTTAAATAATATTAATATTTATACTTGTTTGAATATGATTAAAAATTACATTAATGATAGTAATGATATTAAAGAGATTAAAATTCCAGTTAAATTATATAATTATTTAATGATTTATATTTCTAAACAAAAAGTAAAAAATGATAACTATTTTGAAACCGAATATTGTGATATTGTAGAATTTTTTAGTGATAATAAAATTGATTTATCATTAATAAATAAATCAAGTAATGAGAATTATAAGGTTTATTATGAACTTATTTTTTCAAAAATTGATACTAATGATGAAAATAGTATCAAATCAACTTCTGATAATAATAATGATAATTTAATTTCCAATGATAATTTAATTTCTAATAATATTACTGATTTTCCTAATTTATCTGATAATCAACCAACTCAAAATTTAAAAAAAGTTATTAATTATAGTAAAATCACCAAAGAAAATTGGTTTGATGATAATGGTTCTGATGAGGAAGAAGTTATTGATGATGTAAAGGAAGAAATTATTGATGTCAAGGAAGAAGTTATTGATGTCAAAGAAGATGTTATTGATGATGTCAAGGAAGATGTTATTAATGATGTCAAGGAAGAAGTTATTGAAGAAGTTATTGATGTCAAAGAAGAAGTTATTGATGTCAAAGAAGAAGTTATTGATGTCAAAGAAGATGTTATTGATGTCAAAGAAGAAGTTATTGATGTCAAAGAAGATGTTAATATTAATTTAAATGAAAAAAGTATTAATAATCAAACAATTTCTGGTGTATTTTGTCAAGGACAAATGCAATTATCAGGAGATGAAGAACATGATAATTTTGTTTTTACAATGAATGGAATTAAAAATGGTAATAATTTAAATCTTCATTTTAGTATTACTGGATTATGTGATGAAAATGGTTCACCAATTAGAATTCCTGTAAAAATTAATTTTCCTTTTAATGAAGCTCTGGATAATAGAAATGTAATGTTTTCACCAGTTCCAAATAATTTTTAATAATACCAAAAAGGTTTTTTCATAATAAAAATAGTTAATAAAATTTTAAAATTATTATTATTAAATATTGGATAAATATCTAAAACATTTATTTTTTTATTAAAATTATATAAATAATTAAAATTATTATTTTTTTTTAGTATAATTGATAAATCTATGTTATAATGATTAAAAACAATCATAATATTTCTATCAGTATTAAAATTATTTATAGTAAAAGAAGAGAAAGGATTTAAATCAACATAATACACTTTTTGTAGATTTGGTATAACTTGAATATTAACTTTATTTGTAATATCTTCAAAAGGTATATTAATATCATTTTTAACATTTTTATGTATATTTTTTTCGAATTTAATAATATTTTCTAAATTATTAAAGTAAGAGGTTTTATAATGTATTTTATTTAATTTGTTGTGTCCTCCATAAAATGTCATTAAAATAATTAGAATTATTATAACAATAAAATAGGTTTCCATATATAAATAAATATATAATTTTAAAAAAATTAACAGGTATAAACATTTAAAATAAAAATAATAAAAAAACAAATTATCATTATAATTAAATAAGTTTCTAAATAATTGGTAGTTAATTCTTTATCCATTTATTATAATTATATTATATAAATATATAATATGTATGATATGAATTTGTTATTTGAAAGTAAAAAAGGTATTATTGTTTTATCAATTTTTACATTCTTAGTAGGATTATTTATTGGTGGATTTACAAGATTGAAAATATTTGAAGATTTAAGATTTAAATTTTTATTATTTTTCTTTATTATGTATTCATCAAGTGTTTCATTAAATATTGCTATTATTCTTTCTCTTCTTTTATTAGTAGCTTATCAAACAATATTAAAAGTATCAATGAGTGAAAATTTTGGAGTTATTAATGAATCGGAATATTTAGAAAATCCTTTAATGAAATCAAGTGAATTAGAACCAATGAATGATAAAAATTTTATTTTAATAACACCTAAAGAAATGAGTAATAAAATGATTAAAGAAGGTAAAGAAATTATGAATTTAATTCAAGAAATGAGAGAAAATGGATTTGTTGATGAAAGAGAACAAAATATTATATATGAATTAGAAAATAAAGCTAATAATTTAATTCAATCTGGAATGAATACATTAAATAATAATCAATATAGTGGAATTACATTAAAAACTTAAAGTATATAGATTTATTTATTTTTTTTAATTTTATAAATTATAATATTAATTATAATTATAATATGATTAAAGATTGTTTTGATTTACTAATTATTATTTTAATTGTAATTATTCTTATTACAATTTATAATAATATGAAAAAAAATGGAACTGAAAATTTTGGTCAATTAGAAGACAGACATTTACTTAATGATGATAAAGATAGAAGACATCTAATGCAACAAATTAATCCAACAACTAAAGATTTAATTAATGCTGTAGAAAATAATGAAAATATCACAGATATTCAAAATCCTAATTTTAATACTATGAATAATTTACCATTTTTAATTAATCCACAAAATCCTGAGGAAGGGTATTATTTTGATAGAGTTAAATTAATTACTAATCCAAATAGTCCTTTATTACAAAAAGCTGAAGAAAATATGAAAAGAATTAATAAACAAATGAAAAAATGTTCTAATAAAACATTAGATGATGAAAGACTTAATGTTTCTGGTTATAATAATTGGGAAAATTTAAGAGAAAGTTCATATGCTAATATAACTTCTGTTGGTAAAAGTTTATTAACACCATATACAAGTTTTCCCGTTGCTTCATAAATTATTTTTTTTTTAAATTAAAAAATAATCATTAAAAAATATTATTTTATTTATTTCTTAGTTTTACTTCTCTTCTTTTTCTTACTTCCTCTTGGTTTTTTGTTTTTTTGAATATCTTCAGTAAATTTTTTAATTTCATCAATAGCTTTTTGTTTTCCATGTTTATCAACATATTCTTTTACTAATCTAAATTGTTCTTTATATAATTTAGTTTTATCATCTTCACCAACATTACTAATAGCTTTTGATTTAATATTTAATTTAGTAAAAAATGGATTTAATCCAAAAGACATTTTAATTCCAAGCAATTTTGTTGTTGCATCTCTTAATAATGTATTTCTAAGTAAAATTGATTCAGGTAATTTTCTCTTTCCACCTTTCATACTTTTAGAACCCTTTGATTTTTTAGAACCCTTAGATCTTTTAGAACCCTTAGATTTCTTAGAACCCTTAGATCTTTTAGATTTTTTAGTTTTAGAGGGTTTAGATTTCTTAACTTTAGTTTTTTTGGTTTTAGAAGGTTTAGATTTTCTGACTTTGGCTCTTTTAGCACCACCAGCCATATTCATAACTTCATCATTGTGTAAGGCAATAACATTAGAAGGCATTATTATATATATTATAGTTATAAAAAAATTAATAATAAAATTAAAATTGAAAAAATATTTAATTATAATAATAAATTTACAATATAATAAATGGGAGTTCCTTTATTTTTTAGATGGGTAGAAGATAATAATAAACAAAATTTAATTTTAATTAATGATAGTATTGGATATGAAATAGATTATTTAATGATTGATACAAATTGTTTATTACATCCTTGTGTAGCTCATATTGTATCAAAGTATAAAAATAATGAAATAGTAAATATTAAATGTAGAAATGATATTGAAGAAATAATTTGGAATAAAATTGAAGAATATATTAATGATTTAATTAATAGATTAAAACCTAAATTTTTATTCATAGCTATTGATGGTGTAGCTCCAATGGGTAAAATAATTCAACAAAGACAAAGAAGATATAAAAATTCAAATGTTGAAACTAATGAGATGTGTCCTTTTCAGAGTATTGAATTAACACCAGGAACACCTTATATGGAGAGATTAGATAAAAAATTTAATGAATATTGTAAAAAATTAAATATAAAATATAAATATTCATCTTGTTTTGAGGAAAGTGAGGGAGAACATAAAATATTAAATTATATTAAAAATGAAGTTGATAATAATAAAAATATTGTTATTTATGGCTTAGATGCTGATTTATTATTTTTATCATTAACAGATAATTTAAAACATAATTTATTTGTTATGAGAGAAAAACAATTTTTTAATAAAAAAGAGGAAGATGAAAATTTAATGGATAATGTTGAAGATATTAAATATAATTATGTTAATATAAATGAATTTCATAAAATAATAAATAATTATGGAATATCATCAAATAAATTTGTATTATTATGTTATTTACTTGGTAATGATTTTTTACCATCAATATTATCATTAAATATTAAAAGGAAAGGAATAGATCATATTATAAATGCATATAATAATGTTAAAAAAACAAAAAGAATAGAATTAATAGTGAATGATAAAATAAATCATAATTTTTTAATTGAATTATTTAGAAATATTGAATGGACTGAAAAAAAAGTATTTAATTATAATACAACATTTAACAATGAAAATGAATATTATAGATATTATTTGAATAAAGATATAAATGTTGAAAAAGATAAAAAATTAATGGTTAAAAAATATATTGAAACTATTGAGTGGTGTTATATTTATTATACAGATAAATGTGTTTCTTGGAAACATTATTATAATTTTGATAATCCACCTTTAATAAAAGATATAATTAAATATTATCCAAAAAATGTTAATATTGATAAATGCCAAGTGAAATTAAAACCAATAGAACAATTAATATTAGTTATTCCACCAAAATTTTATAGTTTTATTATGAATAAAAATATATTAAATAAAATTTTAACTGATAAGAATTTTATAAAAATAAAACATCTTTTTCCAAACAATTTTGATATTGATAAAAATAAAGAAACTATTGAATGGAAACAACATATAATATTACCTTTTATTAATTATGAGTATTACTTATCAATAATACAAAATATATTAAAATAAAAATTGATTTTTTTTTATTTAAAGATAATTATAAATATAATTATTTTTAAAATGTTTTCTTCTATTAATGAAATTTGTGAAGAGTTTTCAATTGATTTTGATAATGAAACTCTTGAATATACAAATGATATTATAAGTATTTTTAATGGAAATATTCAACTTAAAACAGATAATCCTATATTATTAAGAATTATTGGATTGTATTATAAAAATGTTGAAGAAAATCAAGATAAAATGATTGAATATTACACACAAGCGAGTGACTTAAATGATATAAAAGCAATAAATGAATTAGGAACTCATTATTATTTTGGAAAAAAAGATATTGATAAAATGAAACAAATTTTTAATAAAGGAGTTGAATTAAATGATAGTAATTCAATGAAAGAATTAGGTTATTATTATCAATATGATGAAATGAATTATGAAGAAATGGAAAAATATTATTTAATGGCTATTGAATTAGGTAATTGTGAAGCAATGAATAATTTAGCAGATTATTATCATTTTGTTAAAAAAGATTATGTTAAAATGAAAAAATATTATTTAATGAGTATAGAATTAAATAATGAAATATCAATGTATCATTTAGGAAGATATTATCAATATATTGAAAAAAATTATTATGAAATGAAAAAATATTATTTAATGCTTATTAAAACTAAAAAAGCTTTTATAAATATAGATCCAAATAGCAAATATTCATTACAATACATAACATCAAATTTAAGTATTAATCATACATTAAATTCTTTAGGTTGTTATTATTTAGAAATAGAAAAAAATTATGATAAAATGAAATATTATTTTTTTGAAGCATATAAATTATTAAACTTTGAAGCATTATATAATTTAGGTGTTTATTATCAATTTATTGAAAAAAATTATGATGAAATGAAAAAATATTATTTAATAGCTATAAAATATAATAATGAAAATGCTATGTATAATTTAGGTTTATATTATCAATATGTAGAAGAAAATTATGATGAAATGGAAAAGTATTATTTAATGGCTATTAAATTAGAATATAAACCAGCTATGTATAGTTTAGGTCTTTATTATTTTAATATAAAAAATGTTATAAATAAATGGTTTGATTATTATGAAATGGCTGGTAAAATGAATGATAATGATTGTAATATACTTTCACCATCACATTATCATTATATAGATATTATTCCAGGTGAAATTAATAAATTATTATTAAATTCTCAATTATATTATTAAAAAATTGATTTTTATATATTAATGTAATCAAATTATTATTTACAATGTTTGAAACTTTAAATGATATTTCAATAATTTGTGATAGAAATTTTTTTGATGAAGAAGAAATTAAATATGAAAAAGATATTATAAATATTTTTAATGGTAATATTCAAAAAGAAACTAATAATGATTTTCTGTTAAATATTATAGGTTTATATTATGAATATATTGAGAAAAATTATGATGAAATGAAAAAGTATTATTTAAAATCAGTTGAATTAAATAATGTTGAATCAATGTATAATTTAGGAAGATATTATGATGAAAATGAAGAATATGATAAAATGAAAAAATATTATTTAATGGCTATTAGATTGGGCGATATTAAATCATTAAATAATATAACATTATATTATTTAGAGACATATGATTATGATGATATAATGTTAGAATGTTATTTAATTGGTATTAAAAATGGAGATACAAATTCAATGAATAATTTAGCTTTATATTATGAAGAAATAAAAAATTATGAGGAAATGGAAAAATATTATTTAATGGGTATAGAATTAAATGATACAACTTGTATGAAAAATTTAGCTAAATATTATTGTAAAATAAAAAATTATGAAGAAATGAAAAAATATTATTTAATGGCTTTTGAAAATGGTGATAATGATGGAATGTATCATTTAAAATCATTTGATAAATTATAATATTAAAAAATTGATTTTTATAAAATATTAATAAATTATTATTTACAATGTTTGAAACTTTAGATGATATTACAACAGTTTGTGAGAGAAATTTTTTTGATGAAGAAAAAATTAAATATGAAAAAGATATTATAAATATTTTTAATGGTAATATTCCAAAAGAAACTAATAATGATTTTCTTTTAAATATTATAGGTTTATATTATGAAATTATTGAAAAAAATTATGATGAAATGAAAAAGTATTATTTTAAAGCAGTTGAATTTAATAATATAGAAGCAATGAATGGTTTATCTTTTTATTATACAGATATTAAAAATTATAAAGAAATGAAAAAATATTATTTAATGGCAATTGAATTAGGTGATACTATATCAATGTATAATTTAGGATATTATTATCAACGAATAAAAAATTATGAGGAAATGAAAAAATATTATTTGATGGCTTTTGAAAATGGTAATAATGATGGATTATATTATTTAATGGAATATTATAGTCTCTATAATAATAATAATTATAAAGAATTAGAAGATATTTTGTTATTATATTTTGAAAAAGGTAATAAAGAGGTTATAATATATTTAGCTAAATATTATGAAAAATTTGAAATAGATTATGATAAAATGGAAAAATATTATTTAATAGGTATTGAAAAGAATATTCTTGATTCAAAATATTTTTTAAATTTGTATTTAAGTGAAAAAATGAAAAAATAAATTTATATAAATAATAAATAAAATTATTTAATAAATAGATTAGATAATTAATTTAATAAATTATAATATGAATGATGATAATATTCCAGACATTAAAAAAAGATTAAATAAGATAAATAATTTGATTAGTGAATCAAATATTAATTATTTAAATCCATTAAAAGATTTAAATGAAAATGTGGATACAATAGTTTATCATTCAAAAAATGAGAAATCAAATAATGATGATGATAATGATACAAGGAGTGTATTAGGTAAGCAGGAGTTTAATTTTAAAAAGGTTATTTCACAGATGGGAGCAATGTTGTCATATGTAAAAAGTGGTGGATACGGACATACATTTAAAGGTGTTGTTAAGGATGAAAATGGAAAAGAGAAATATAGTTTTGCAGTAAAGATGGTTGCTTATTCAAAGAAGGAGGATTATGGTGATGAATATAATTTACAAAGACCGGAAAATGCTGAATTATGTATGTTAAAAGTATTATCATATTTTGTATTAAAAAAAATGTCTCCACATATAATTTTACCGATTAGCACATTTTATACAGATATTAAACCATTTTTAACATTACAGGAAAAGGGGATTATTGATAAGAATAATACAAATTATAAAGAATTTATTGAAAGGTATAAAAGTGGAAAATATTATGATAATGTGAGTATAATAATATCGGAGTGGGCTGATGAGGGTGATTTAAGTATGTTTTTAAAAAAAAATTATAAAAAATTAAATTTGATGCATTGGAAGTGTATATTTTTTCAAATAATTTCAACATTAGCTGTTATTCAATCAAAATATCCTACATTTCGTCATAATGATTTAAAATTAAATAATGTATTAATATCAAAATCATCACTAAAAGCAAGACAATTTAATATAAATAAAAAAACATATATAATTCCATCAATTGGATATATGGTTTATTTATGGGATTTTGATTTTTCGTGTATTCAAGGTGTGGTTGAAAATTTAAAAGTTCATCAAAAATTTTTTAATAAATTAAATATTACATCAAAGCAAAATAGGTATTATGATTTACATTATTTTTTCGGAACATTAATAAGAAAGGGATTTTTACCTGATTTATTAACTGAAAAATGTATTCATCAGGATGTAAAAGATTTTATAAATTATGTTATTCCAATAGAATATAGACCATATCCTAATACAAAAAAGATTAATCCAAAGGTTAATGAAAAATGTAGATTACAAGTGAATGATGAATTAAGAACTCCATTTGAATTATTGGAGCATGATTTTTTTAAAGTATTTAGAAAGAAATAATTTTTATGTAATTTTAATAATATTTTTAGTATTATTAAAAATGTTTAATTTAAAGATATAAATATTTTTATAAAGTAAATTATATTATAAGTATATAATGAGTGAAAATGATAATTTTAATTATGACAATATTGATGATATGGTAGAATTAATATATAATTTTGTATATAAAGGAAGAAAAAATATAGAAAAAGATTATGTTTATGAAAAAGTAAATATTGAAAATATTGATATGTCAAGAATAATAAAACAAGGTGAATTTGATTATAATAAAATTCTTATGAATAATTTTAATGATAAAAAAAATTTTAAATTAATATTAGAAGATAAACATAAAATTATTTTAAAAAAAAATTTAAATTCCAGATTTCCTATTACATTAATAATTCAAAAATATGATAATAAATATCGTAATTCAAGTTCATTTATTGATATTACATATGGATTATTTATTAATTATATTTTGAGTGAATTTGTAATATTAAATGATATTCCGTTTTACTTAATAAATATGTGTAATTTTAATGTATTGTATGAATCATTAGAGTTAAATAATGAATTATTACCATTTATTAATGAAAATTTTAAAGAAAATAAAACAGATGATAAATACTGTATTAGTGTTTATGAAAATTATAGGTCATATATTTCTATGAAAGAATTTTTAGATAATGAAAAAACATTTGAAGAATTAGTTTGTTTAGTTTTTCAAGTATTATATTCGTATTATTACATTATTAATAGACTTGGTAATTTTAGAATGAATTATTTTACTATAAATTCATTTATTATAGAAAAATTAAATGAAGAGAAAGAAATTATATTAAATATTGGTGATATTAAGTTTAAGTTAAGAACAAAGTTTATATGTAAATTATGTGATTTTAGATATTCAACATTAGAAACAGTAAAAAATTTTAAAAATAAAGATGAATTATTAGATAATCCTTCTTTTGATATTTATAATTTTTTTAAATCATTAAATGATAATAGTTCAAAAAATAAAGTTAATATTAAAAAAATTATAAGTGATATTATTTCATTAGATATATTAAATGAAAATATCAAAAATGAAGATATATTCTATAAAGACTATAAACTTAATATATTGCCTAATGAAATATTAACAAAAAATATTTTATTTAATACATTTATAATAATGCCACCTAAAGCTAAACTTAATGCTAAAAAAGGAGGAATAAAAAATAAAAATACTAAATTAAAAAATAATGAACCAATTGAAGTTCTTAAAGACAGTTCAAGTGAAGACATTACTAAAAGTTCTTCTTCTTCTGAAGAAGATGAAACACAATCTACTGAAAATAGTGAAAATAGTGTAGAAAGTGTTGAAACTGAAAATATTGATGATAGTAATAGTGATGAAACAGTTGAAAGTGATGAAACGGTTGAAAGTGATGAATCTATTAAAAGTGATGAAACTGTTGAAGAAGAAGTTATTGAAGGAGGAATGACAAAAAAGGATAAATCTGAATTAAAAAATCTTCAATCTAAAATTAGTAATATTAAAGGAAAATATAATAAAAAAGAAACTAAAGGTAAAAAGAAATCAAATAGAAAAATGCGTTATGAAGAATTACTTGGTAATTCTGATAGTGTTGATAGTTTAAATGATAGTATTTCAATGTCAATGAGTGATAAACAATCTAAACCTATGATGAATACAATGGGTGATGCTTTTAGTTCAAGTTTTGGAATTCAAAAACAACCTATGCCATTATTAGGAAATTCACAACAAATGTTTCAACAACCACATATGATGCCTCAACAAGAAATGATGATGCCACAACAAGAAATGATGATGCCACAACAAGAAATGATGATGCCACAACAAAATATGATGATGCCTCAACAAGATATGATGATGCCTCAACAAGATATGATAAATAATATGATGTCTCAACAAAATATGATGTTGCCAAATCAGCAAAATATGTATGGTGGAAGAAAAATGAAGATGCCTGTTTTAAACAATGATTTTTTTTTTTATCAAAAGTAAATAATAGTGATAAAAATATTACAAAAAAAACAAAAAGAAAGATGCCTTTATATCAAGAAAATAATATGAGTGGTGGAGGTGTTCGTGTTATGCCATCATATGAAAAAGTTGTGGAAGATGAAAGGGATAAAGCATATAAAGAGGAAACAAAAGAACAGACTAAAGTTCCTTATAAAGGACCTTATAAGCCTGAAGATAAAAAATTATTACCATCTCAAAAAAGAAATATTAATCCACCAGGAAAACATTCACAAGAAAAAGATCCGATAAAACAAAAAATGATGAATTTACCTGGGAATGAAATATTATTTTCCACACCATATGTTCCTTCACAATTTCAAAATTATATGAACCAACAATTTGATAAATACGCTCATCCATTTATATATAAAGATTATAATATCAATTTGAATGGATTAAATACAAATCATATAATGGCTCAAAGAGTATTTGAAGATATATTACCACCTGATGATATATATTCATCATTTTCAAAATTAGGTCATAGAAATGTATTATGTGATTATATTAGAAGTACATTTATAACAAATGATGATGGAGAACATAAAGATTTTTCAGGTGGAAAAGAAAGTTTAAATTCAAGATTAAATTTAATTGAATTAACACCATTTATGCCTCATAATTTAACAAATAATAAATATAAGAATAGACCAAAAAATATGTTAATGTATAGTTCTTGTTATCCAATTAAATATAATGAAAAAACAAAAAGATGTGATTGTGCTGATAAACATACAATAATGAATGTAAGAGTATATAATTTAACAAATGAAGAATATACATATTTTAATCCAAATAATTTATCATCTGTTGGTCCATCAACACCTGGAACATCAACTACTGGAACATCATCATTACCAATTGATAAAAGTTCAAATATATTAAGAGAATTAAAATATTTTCAATTTATAAGACAAAAAATTAATAAGGATAAGTATTGTCCTAATTTTATATGTTCTTATTGTTATTTTATATCAAAGGATTGTAATGTAAATTTTAATAACGAACAAATAACAAATAATAAATATGATAGTAATGGATGTCTTATTCAACAAAAGAAAAAGACACAAATGTGTTTAATTATATTAACGGAAGGTGCTGATTTTAATATTTATAATTGGGCTTCTAATAGAGCTCAAATGGATAGAAATTTAGTTAAACAGGTTGGATGTGGATATAAAACTGCTGAAATGTGGGATAATGTATTATTTCAAATAATTATAGTATTTTATACAATGTGGCAAAAGAAATTTACATATAAGGATATGAAATTAAATAATAATTTTTATATTAAATCTTTTGCTACATCAACAGCAAATCCTAAATATTATAAATATGTTGTGGAACAAGTTGAATATTATATTAAAAATACTGGATATTTATTATTATGTAATACAGATAATCATGACATAACTGAGGGTAAAAATGTTTGTAAAATATTAAGTAAGGATGAATTTGGTGATGATATTAATAATATTGAAAATGTAATTATGGAAAATGCTAAAAGATGTTTAGCAATTGATAGTTTTAAAGCTCAAGATTTGGTTTCTCCATCACAAGAAATTTTAGATAAAATAGTAAAAATAAATAATTTATTAAATAATACTTCACCATCAAATTTGGGTTCAAATATATTTGAAACTATATTATTAACAAATTTTAATAATTTTATAAATGATAGAATTGGAACTCATTTAAGGGCTCAACAAGGCCAGAGTCAGACAGATGAAACCAAATTTATTATTCAGGATAATTTTACACCAAAGAAGGGTGATTTATGTGTTAGACAGGATGAAGATATGTGGAAAATATGTATGTTTATTAAATCAGAATCGCCAGGTTCAGGTTTATTTATAATAGAAAAAGGTAGTGATGCTGTTTCTCTTCCAATAAGTTCAATGTATTCAATAGGTTCAAGTGTTAATATTCAACAACAAAATGTTAATTTATCGGTAGATAATTTAGAAGAAATATATTATATAAATTAATATATATAGAAATGAATTATAGCAAGTTAAATAATTATACAAACAATGATTTTGTTAAAATTGCAGATAATAATATGACCGGATTTAAGAATGAACCAAATACAAATAATTGGGCTACACAAGGTTCAATAAGTAAATCATTATTAGGAAATATATCACAACCAACACCATTATCAGAATTATTTTTTTCAAAAGATAATATAGTTAGAATTCAAAATAGAATAAAAAAAGAAGTATTAATAAGAACACAAGGTAAATATGTTATTCGTGTAAATCAAAATGAAACAGATTTAATAAATGTAATGCTTTCAGTATATGTAGCAGATGGATTAAATCAACCATATAATTTAGTTAGACAAGTTAAAATGTTAAATCATTCAACTATTCAAAGAATAGTTCCTGATATGATTTCAATGATTAAAATGGAACAAGGATATTTAAAAGATATAAGTTCTCCAATTAATCCAATTCCTTTACCGGTTAATGTTAATAACGCAGGAAGAAAAGGAACATTACCAAGTGTTACAACAACTTTTAATTTACCATCTTTTTAATATTATTTTTTAATTATTTATAATTTAATTTAATTATAAATTTAAAACAAAAAAATTATTTAATAACTTAACATCCATAAGGAGTATTAGTTTCAGAAGTTTCACTTTCATAAACAAAAAGAGTTCCATATTTAGTAGCTTGAGATATAAAATCATCACTATTAATAGCGGTAATAGGAGAAATCTTATCATAATTAGTATGATCTAAAGTATTAGGATTACACTTACCATCAATAGGAGAATAGTAATAACCACAGCCCTTATCCTCTTTCTTAGGAAGAACCATCGCACTGGTTCCAACAATAACTTCTTTCCCATTTTCGCCAAAAAGATCATTGTAAAGAGTTTCAATTACAACAACAGATCTAAGATTTAATGTTTGACCTCTATCAAGAGTAACCGAAGAGCAATATCCAATTTCATGATTATTAACTCTTTCTAAAGTAGTAGTAGTAATTGGTAATTCTTTAGGAACCATGGTTCCATAAGCATATGAAGATGAACTGGTAAGACCATGATGTCTTCTAGGAACATAGAAGACAAGAACACCATTACAATGAATAACAGTTTGTTTTTTGACAACCATATGCTTTCCTTTCATGTAAATATTATTTCTTCCTTTAACCGCAGTTCCAAAGTCAATTCTTTCTTTACCAGATGAACCAGGTGTAGGTGTGGCATCATGACCTTCAGAAGTCATTCTACAAGTCATAATAGGAATAGTAGTTTCAACACCAACACTTAATTCAGCCATATGAGAGGTAGAAAATCCAAGGTTCAAAACAGGTTGAGCGGGTTCAGTCATAATATGAATAGGTCTGTATGAGAAAACACCAAACAATTTTCTAACCATGTGTCCAACATCCTTAACGAATGAAAAGTCAGGAGAATCAAAGATGACATTCTTGCAAGCTTCTAACTTATGCATTAAATTAGAAGTTTCATTGCAGTAATATCTACCTTGTCTCAAGGAAAGAACACAATGCCAAAGAGCTGTTTGGACATCACATCTCTTGGAAATATCCTTGTAGGGAGCAATTTCAGTAGTACATTGAGTTTCAGAAGGATCTTTGCATAAATCTTCAAAAAGATCAACTTCAGGTTGAGTTTGGAAAGCCTTACCTTCCTTTCTGGTGACAATCATTTTAGCAATAGAAGTTAAAAGCATTCTTCTTTCTAAACTATCAAATTTAGGAATGAAGAGAGCAAATAACAAGGGGTCAATGTATGAATAAACATCATTAACTTGGTATCTATCAACAGTTCCATTCAAAGCACACAATTCAGTATCATCATAAACTAATGATTGTAATTGAACTCTTTGAGCGAGTTGAGCATTTTCATGATGACACTTAACAATTCTATTAACATGTTCCATTTCATTACCACTAACTTTCATTTCACCAGTCATATAAGCAGCATGTTGAGGTTTGTATCCAAGAGCCTTACTCAAAGGAGTAAAAGGCATAAGAGAACGGATGTCTTTATCGTGTAAAGTCATTTTCTTTTCATCTCTAATGTATTTCAAAATAACTTTTCTTTCTTCATCGCTAAAATCATATTTTTTTTGGTAAGCAGCAACTTTAGCATCATATTCTCTTGGTTCAAGATTAGGGTATTTGTCAAAAAGTTTTTCCTTAATTTTAAGAGCTCTCTTGATAATTCTCTTATATTCATCCATATATTTTTCGTAAATAGCATCAACAATGTCTCCATCATTATATTTGTTTCTTAAACTTTCAAACTCTTTATAAAGAGACATTCTATCGTCCTTTTCCATTTTAAGCAATTTCATTACTTCCGAATTAATTTTATCTTTTTGTTCAGACATTATATATATTATTTATATATTTTTTTTATAAAAAATAATTTATTCAAAAATATCATTTAAATATATTAATTCTTCTATAGATTTATTATTATAGTAATAATTATTTTGTATATCATTTTTATTTTTTTTCTTATTGAATTTTTTTTTAATTGTTGTTTTATTTAAATCATTTGGATAATCAATTTTTTCATTTTTATTATTATAATTAGTTGATATATAATAAGATGGAACAACACAACTAACTAATGAATGTAATATATTTAAATCATAATTATGTTCTGATTGAATATAATTTTCAATTAAATCACCAAATTGAAAATTACTTATAATATTATTATAATTATCATTATCACAGAATTTATAATAATTTTCATATAAAGTTAAAGGTAATATCATTTTATGTATTTTAAATAGTTTTATACAATCATTAATATTAAATTTATTTTTAATAATATGTGATACAATTCCAAATAAATCATTATTAAAATCTTTATTTTTTAAAATTGAAAAAATATAATTAATTTTATCTTCATCAATATTTTCATTATTATATATTTTTTTAAGTATTTCAAGATTAAATAGTATTTTTCTTATATCAAATTTAGAATTTTTAATTATTTTATCATATATTTTATTATTATCAATATTAATATCTTCTTCAAAGCAAATATTTTTAATATGTAATTTAAGTTTATCAATTTGTAATTCTGTTATTTTTATTAAATTTACATTTTTTTTTAAATTTGATAAATTTGTATTATGATTATCATTTGATATAATAATAATTGGAACTAATCTTCTAAAATTATTTTGTTTAATTAAATCAAATATATCTTTTTTATCATTATTTGATATAATTTTTTCATAACTATCAATAACAACTATTTTTTTATTATTATCTTCTTCAAAAAAATTATCTGGTTTTATAATTTTATTTAAAAAATTAATATCAATATTTTCATTAATATTTTCAGTTATATTAATAATATTTATATTTAAATGCTTACAAATTAAATTTGTTATTAAAGTTTTACCAAAACCGTGATTACCTGTTATTAAAAGTGTAGATTTTCTTTTACTTAATTCTAATTCATAATTTGTAGCATCTACAATTTTCTTTTTTCTTCCTTTTGTTGTTTCTTTTAATAGTTTATGTTTAATTAAAAAATCAGTTGTATCATAAAATGATGTAATCCATTCAATCATATCATTTATAACCGTTTTATTACCAATAATATCATCTATTGATTTTGGCTTATATTTATCTTCAATTTTCATTAAATAATTATTAATTAATTATTTTTAAATAAAAAAAATTCAATTTTTAATTAATCATTTACAATTTTTAATTTTTCTCTTATTGTTTGTATTTCTCTATCAAATTCATTTTTAATAGTAAAATAATAATCTGGATAATCATCTGTATGCACTTTTATAATTTTCCATATAGAATTATTATCATTTTTATAATAAACACTCATTCCAACCTCTAATTTTCTATAAATACATATTTCTGTATCTTTTCCCAATTCTGTTTTTTCATTTAATATTCTTTTTTTAATTTTAATAAAATTATTTGGAATTTCTGGAAAAAATACATCACATTGATAATTATCCTTTATTTCAGTTATAACCATCAAATTTATCAAATTTAATTCAATAAATTTTTTATATATTATACCACCACCAATTACCCATACTTCTTTATAATCTTTATTTTTTAAAAAATTCATTAATTCATTAATATTACTAAATGTTTTTATCAAATTATTATCCTGTTTTTTATCAATAAGTAGTGATGTTGATAATACTAAATTATCACGATTTTTTAAAAATTTTACACTATTAAATGTATTTTTACCCATAATAATACAATTATTTCCATTTCCAACAGTTATTTCCTTAAATCTTTTTAAATCACCTTTTAATTTCCACGGTATAGTTTAAATGTATAATTTTATATAATAAAACATAAAAAATTATAATATGTATTTTGTATAAAAATATATTACAATATATAAAAATATTTTTGTTATATTTTTATTTTACATTTATTAATGTTCTTTTTACTTCTTTTTTTATAATTTATTTTTATATATTATTATATAAAAACAATTAAAAACAATTTTTTATTTTTATTATAAATGGATTCTAATTGGTTTAACAAATGTATTAAATTACAAAAACATATTCCTTATCCAGAAGAATATAAAAAAAAAGATATTGAACCTAAATATAAAAATATTTTATTTGATTTAAAAAAAAATAAAAGTAAGTATTTATTTAATTTAAGTAATCAAAATAAAATAAATGATACATTTTTCACAACTTATAAATATAAAATTAATTTTTCTAAAAACCAACATACTATTTTAAAAAATTATTTTAAAGAATGTTATATAATTTATAATTTATGTGTTGATATTTGGAAAGATTATAAAGATATGACTGATAATTGGATGATATTAAAAGATGCAATATATGATATTGTATATCGTGATAATACACATAATATGAAACCTGTCTCTTATACACATCTGACGCTGCCGACGATCTACTCTGTGTAGAT
>OJDV01000179.1_pt1 | contig 26460 bp, 25 predicted proteins | sample 1592911 | NCBI WGS metagenome assembly OJDV01 (sample SAMN05416860, study PRJEB24817) | seawater metagenome | isolation source: Sea water | place: Canada:Atlantic | collected 2013-11 | reverse complement strand
TAATTAATGTTTAATATAATCAATGTTTTGTTAAACATTGATTATTATTTCAAAATGCAATTAACTGTATATCAAGAACATAAGTTATCTGATTAACGTAAATAAAAAATCACTCCTTTACTAAGACATTCAAAAAGCTTTCAAATTCAGCTTTAAAAGCAAGGTGTTTTTCTCCAGTTGCAGGGCCATTAAAGCCGGTATGGATTTTACGTACTTTTCCTTTTTTGTCGATAAAGATCGTTGTAGGATAGGACAATACATGATTTAACATAGGTAGTTTATCGTTGGCTTTCTTTTTATTACTAGTCCCATATTGAGCTAATAAAATGGGGTAGCTCACTCCTACTTTATTGGTTAAGCCTTTAATTGCCTTCCATGCTTTTTCTTCGGTTCTTGCATATTCAAAAGCCAAAGCGATAAATTCTACATCTTTTTCTTGATGGTCTTTATAGTACTGAGTGTAGTATTTGGTTTCATCCAAGCAGTTTGGACACCAAGTTCCCATAATTTGTACCACCACCACTTTATCTCTATACACATCGTCTTGTAGTGAAACGAGTTCCCTTTCTATATTTGGAAAAGAAAACTCAATGGTTTCATAGCCATCTTTTAAATAAGTCAAACTAGAAGCTGAAGGAAGTTCGTAAGTATCGTTTCTTATTGCCTGAAAAGGTTCTTTCCAATGATTACCACTGTAAAAATCTCCTACCATCGTACTATCTGTTAGGGTAGCTTCAAACAAAAAAGCGTGGGCTCCATCAAAAGTAGATAGCTTTAACCGATCACCATCCATCACTCCTTCTAAGTAGCGATAGTCACCTGTAGTGGTTCTAAAAGTTCCCGTTACTTGAGTTCCTTCTTGTTTAAATATTCCTTTTGCGATGTATCGATCGTTTTTATCATCAGGACTAAAAACAGTTTCCCAGCTTCCACTAATATTCGAGCTAGGGTCTTTTGTAGTTTCAAATCTTTTCACTGCTCCAAATTCCATTTTAAAAGGCACTACACGATCTAAACTTTCTTTTATAAAACCTCCTGTAATTAAATCTGTGGAGTTAATTTTTCCTTTAAAGACACCTTCAAATATTGGCATTTTAAAAATGATAGAATCTCCATTTATGGTAATTTCATCAGTTTGTATCCTTTCTACCGCATTACTCACTATAAAAGTGGAATCGTTTTTAACTTCTAATAAAAAAGGCAATTCTTTTTCATCTTGAACTTGCAATACCACTTTCCAAGTTCCTTTATCTAAACGAGAATAAGTATTGACGACTTCAGATCCTTTTTCATTTTTACAAGAAATAAACAAAGTGGTCACAATAAACAGAGAAAAAAGTAATGGAATGTATTTACGCATATTAAAATTTAGTTTCAAAATCATTAGTCCGAAAATATGGATTTTCATTACAATAAATAGTTAATATGAATTCTATTATAAAACCTCTTTTAAAAACATAACCTCATTGACAACCGTAAAAAACTCAACAACAAGATAATATCCCGATTTCAATTGAATAACAAACAATCTTAAAACTTTATTTCTTAAACGTAAAAAACCTTTATATAAAAGGTGTGAAGTATTATATTTGCAGATTGTAACAAAATTTAAGCATGAAGATTTCATATAACTGGTTAAAACAATTTATTAAAGTTGATTGGGACGCCGAAAAAACAGGAAATTTATTAACCGATTTAGGATTAGAGATTGAAGGTATAGAAGCTTTCGAGTCGGTACAAGGTGGGTTAAAAGGCATTGTTGTTGGACACGTTCTAGAATGTGAACAACACCCAAATGCCGATCGCTTAAAAGTTACTAAAGTTGATATTGGAAATGGAGAAATCGTTCAGATTGTCTGTGGTGCTCCTAATGTAGCTGCTGGTCAAAAAGTACCTGTTGCTACTATCGGAACTACATTATACGATGAAGAAGGAAGTCCTTGGAAAATAAAAAAAGGTAAAATACGTGGTGAAGAAAGTCACGGAATGATCTGTGCTGAAGATGAATTAGGTTTGGGAAAAAGTCACGATGGTATTATGGTTTTAAATGAAGATTTTAAACCTGGTACATTGGGTTCTGATATCATTGAAATTGAAAATGATCAAGTTTTTGAAATCGGATTAACCCCTAACAGAGCGGATGCTATGAGTCATTGGGGAGTTGCTCGTGATTTAAAAGCAGGTTTGTTAAGAAATGAAGTTTCTTTAGAACTAATCACTCCTTCAAACAGTAGCTTTAGAATTGAAAATAGAACTCATAAAATAGATGTTCAAGTTGAAGATAATAAATTAGCTCCAAGATATTGCGGTCTTACTATTAGCGGTATTAAAGTAGCTGAATCACCAAAGTGGCTTCAAAATAGATTAAAAGCTATAGGATTAACTCCAATCAACAATATCGTCGATGCTACTAATTACGTTTTACACGAATTGGGTCAACCTTTGCATGCTTTTGATAGCAATAAAATTTTAGGAGATAAAATACGAGTAAAAACAGTTGCAAAAGGAACTAAATTCATCACTTTAGATGGGGTTGAGAGAGAACTTCACGAAGATGATTTAATGATTTGTGATGCTGAAAAGCCAATGTGTATCGCTGGAGTTTTTGGAGGTATTGATAGTGGAGTTTCTGAAACTACACAAAATATATTTTTAGAAAGTGCTTATTTTAATCCCATAAGTATTCGTAAAACTGCAAAACGCCATGCTTTAAACACAGACGCTTCTTTCCGTTTTGAAAGAGGTATTGACCCAAACATAACAGAGTACGCTTTAATGCGCGCGTCTTTGCTTATACAAGCAATAGCGGGTGGAAAAATTACAAGTGACGTAGTGGATATTTATCCTAAGAAAATTGAAGATCATCAAGTATTTTTAAATTTTGAAAATACCACCAGTCTAATTGGAGAAGAAATCCCTAAAGAAACGATTAAGGAGATTTTAACTTCTTTAGACATTAAGATTAATAATGTAACCGAAACTGGTTTAGGAATGACTATTCCTGCTTTTAGAAACGATGTAACTCGTGAGGCGGATGTGATTGAAGAAATCTTAAGAGTTTATGGTTATAATAACATTCAATTTACTGAAAAATTAAATGCTTCTATTTCTGCAAATGAAATAATTGAAGATTATCAAATTCAGAATAAAATTGGTAATCAATTGACATCCTTAGGTTTTCACGAAATGTTAGGAAATTCATTAACATCTCCAAAATATATAGAACTTAGTGAAGTACTTAAGCCGGAACATAATGTTGAAATGCTGAACCCATTAAGTAATGACTTGTGTGTGATGCGTCAATCTATGCTATTTAACGCATTAGAAGCCTTATCTTTTAACTCTAACCGAAAAGCAAGTGATATCAAATTGTTTGAATTTGGTAAGACCTATCACAAATATGATTCTGGTCGTCAAGAACCCAAACATCTTACTTTATTAGTTTCTGGATTAAAAAATGATGAGAACTGGGCCTTGGCATCTCAAAATAGCACATTCTTTTATTTTAAAGGATTTGTTAGTACTGTTTTAGAGCGTTTGGGGATAACCAATTATTCTGAAACGAGTGTTAAAGATGAAATTTTCTCTGAAGGCTTATCATTTACATTAAATGGTAAATTATTAGTAGATTTTGGAATCATTAATAAAAACATCACTTCTTCTTTTAATATTGAAGCTGAAACTTTTTATGCTGATTTTAAATGGGATGCTGTTTTAAGTGAAATAGCTACTGCCAATTTTAAATTAAAAGCAATTCCTAAGTTTCCGAAGGTAAAACGTGATTTGGCTTTATTAATTGACGAACATGTTACTTTTGATTCTTTAAAGGAAACTGCAAGAAAAACGGAGAAGCAATTGCTTAAAAGTATTAATTTATTTGATGTTTATACAGGAAGTAAATTACCGGAAGGTAAAAAATCGTACGCATTAAGTTTTACTTTGCAAGACGAGAAGAAAACACTTACTGATAAACAAATTGAAAAAATCATGAAAAAGTTACAGCAAAATTTCGAAAGAGATTTTGGTGCTAGCTTAAGATAGATCTTTATCTAATTCTTTTTTTCTATTCTAGAGTAGGCAGTACATATCCATCTACTATGTGAAAGAATCCGTTTTTATGGTAAAAATCGGTAGCAGAAATCATTGACATATTTCCTTGTGAGTCGATTAAGTATAATTGTCCATTATCTTCTTTTATACCTAATTTTTCTCCTTGTAAGGTAGAAAACTGAGCAATACCACCTTTACGTTCCACCGCTTTTTTAATAGAATGACTGTCTACACGACCTGGAATTACATGATATTTAATAATAGCCACTTTATTAGCCGCTAAAGAAGTATTAAAGATTGAGTCTTGAACAGCCCTAAGTTTTTCGTATGCATTATTGGTCATTGCAAAGATGGTAACCATCTCTTCCTCTTCTATTGCTTTGGAAGCAGATCCTACTTCTAAATTTTTAGATAAGTCTGAAAAACTAGAAACTTCTGCAATGTTTTCAGAAAAGGTTTTAGAGGAATAAAAAGTAGTTTCATTCCATTTTCTGGTTACTTCAGAATTATCCGCTTTTGTATATTTCTGAGCAAAACCTACTACAGAAATTAATAATGCAAAAACAAGAACTTGATATTTTATAGCCTTCATAATAATATGGTTTTAAATTCTACCTGCTATTCTATCTTGAGCAAGCTGTAAGACAATATGAAATTGATCTTCTTGGTTGGTTTCAGAATTATCTATTTCAATAGCATCTTCTGCTTTTATTAACGGAGAATCTTCACGAGTGGTATCCATCAAATCTCTTTTTTGAACATTTTTTAAAATTTCCTCATAAGTTACCGAATCTCCTTTTTCCTTTAATTCGTTATATCTACGCATTGCTCTAACCTCAGCATTTGCATTCATAAATATTTTTAACTCTGCCTTCGGAAAAACAACCGTTCCTATATCACGGCCATCCATCACAATTCCCTTTTCTATTCCCATTTGATGCTGAAGAGAAACTAATTTCTTTCTCACTTCAGAAAGAGTAGCAACAGGGCTTACAAAATTAGAAACATACATCGTTCTAATTTCATTTTCCACATTAACTCCATTTAAATGAATAGTAGCTTTTGTTTTTGCGTTCTCTTTTTTGAACTCTAATTGTATTTTGGGAAGTGCTTTTATTAATGTTTCTTTATCAAAACTATCTTCAGTTAAATAGTTATTTTGAAGCGCAAATAAGGCAACTGCCCTATACATGGCTCCAGAATCAACATAAATATAATCTAAATAATCGGCCAATTGTTTCGCCACTGTACTTTTTCCTGTGGAAGAATACCCGTCAATAGCAATTATTATTTTTTTCAATTGATGAATTTTTTAATTCGCCTGAAAATTAATCTTTTTAAAGGATAGAAAAAAATTATTGAAGATTTAACATTAATCCAAAATAACTTGACGCTGCTGCCGTACTATATTTAGCATAGGTATAGCTTAACCTCAACTTATTAAATTTCACTGAAAACCCTGCACTAAGTCCTGCAAAAGCTCTTTTTTCTACAATAAGTAATTCTTGTGCCCTTCTAAAATTATAACCCAATCTAACATTAAAGCCTTTATTTGGAAAAAGTTCTATTCCTAAAATGGTATGTCTAAATAAGTTATCTATAAAAGTAATATTTTCAGAAGTTACATTTCCTTCTAAATCGGTTTCATCTCTGTTTGGATTTGCAAATGCAATGTTCCAAACTTGCATATTTTCAAAGGTTAAATGCCATCTAAGAGGTACATTCATTAAGGTTTGTGAAATTCCTAATATCACTTCCAAAGGCAAAGGTTCATAGAGACCATCGTAGGGCTTAATTTGAGTTCCAATATTTCTAACAACTCCAGATATATTTAAATCCCAATCTTTATAAACATACATAACACCAATATCCAAAGCCACCCCAAAGGATGAATATTGCTCTAAGGTAGAGGATATCATTTTTAAATTTGCTCCTATATGAAAATCTGTAAAAGCAATGTTTCTTGCATGACCTAATGAAAGTGCTACTTCCCCACCACTAAAACTATTGGTAGGATTACCTTGTTCATCGTAACCATCAAAACTACCATAATTTACATAAGTAACTCCCGCATGAAGCACTTGTGTTCTTCTATCCCATAAATATGCATATGCAGCAGAACCATAATTGATATCACCAATATAATTGATATAATTTACCGATAAATGGTTATCCATTGCAGGATTAATACTTGCAGGGTTTACAAGAGCTTGTGTAGGGTCGTAATCGTAATTAGTAATGTTTTTACCTCCTAATGCTGCCATTCTAGGAGAAGTAGTTAAGTTTAAAAACTGGTATGCATACTTACCTCCAACTTGAGCATTTGTCAATATTGATGATAATAAAATACCCAATAAAATAAGCTTTTGGATCATGTATGCACAATTCCTTTTCCTGAAGTTTAAACGACTACAAGTATAATTTATTTTGATTTAATAAATTACTTAATTTATTAGAATATAATTATTAATCAATAATGCAATTTCACATAGCTTTAAGCACTAGTTTCTATACAAATAGAAGTTTTAACACTTATAAATATTACGAAATTATTTTTGCATTTTTAACCTTCTGCTTAGTAAGAGCGAAATCTATTACTTGACTCATTTCTTTTACATAATGAAAAGTCATTCCTTTTATATATTCAGGTTTGATTTCTTCAATATCTCTTCTATTATCCTCACAAAGCAATATTTCTTTTATATGTGCTCTTTTAGCTGCTAATATTTTTTCTTTAATTCCGCCTACAGGTAGCACTTTACCACGTAATGTTATCTCTCCTGTCATCGCTAAACTTCTTTTTACTTTTCTTTGAGTATATAAAGAAACTAACGAAGTTAACATAGTGACACCTGCACTTGGACCATCTTTTGGAGTAGCTCCTTCAGGTACATGAATATGAACATTGTATTTACTAAAAACATCTGGAGAAACCCCTAACATTTCCGCATTTGCTTTAATGTATTCCATAGCAATAGTAGCAGATTCCTTCATTACCTTTCCTAAATTTCCAGTTAAGGTAAGTGCTCCTTTTCCTTTAGAAATAATAGACTCTATAAACAATATATCCCCTCCTACTCTAGTCCATGCCAAACCTGTAACTACACCCGCAACATCATTATTTTCATATTTATCTCGCTCTAATTTTGGAGCACCTAAAACTTCGACAATAATATCGTTGGTTACTTTTTTTACATATTCTTCTTCCATTGCAATTTTCATGGCTGCATAACGCACCATTTTAGCTAATTGCTTCTCTAAACCTCTTACACCACTTTCACGAGTATATCCTTCAACAATTTTTTCTAATTGTGGTTTTCCAATTTTTAAATCATTTTTTGTTAATCCGTGATCTAATAATTGCTTTGGTAATAAGTGTCGCTTAGCAATTTCGGTTTTCTCTTCAATGGTATAACCTGAAACATTGATGATCTCCATACGGTCACGCAAAGCTGGTTGTATCGTCCCTAAACTATTAGAAGTAGCTACAAACATCACTTTTGACAAGTCATATCCTACTTCTAAGAAATTATCGTAAAACGAATTGTTCTGTTCTGGATCTAACACTTCAAGCATAGCAGATGAAGGATCTCCTTGAGAACCTACAGATAACTTATCTATTTCATCTAAAACAAAAACAGGGTTTCCAGTTTCTGCTTTTTTAATGTTTTTTAAAATTCTACCAGGCATCGCACCAATGTAGGTTTTACGGTGTCCTCTAATTTCAGATTCGTCTCTTAAACCACCTAATGACATTCTAACGTACTTTCTACCTAATGCTTCTGCTATAGACTTTCCTAATGATGTTTTACCAACACCTGGAGGTCCATACAGACATAAAATAGGAGATTTCATATCGTTACGCAGTTTCAATACTGCTAGATGCTCGATGATTCGTTTTTTAACATCATCCAAACCAAAATGATCACGGTCTAATATTTTACGTGCTCTCTTTAAATCAAATTTATCAGTACTGTACTCATCCCAAGGCAGATCAAGATATAACTCTAAATAATTACGTTGTATCCCATATTCAGCTACTTGAGGGTTCATTCGCTGTAATTTTGCCAACTCTTTTTCAAAATGAGTAGCTACTTCTTCGTTCCAAGTTTTCTTTTTAGAACGTTTTCGCATTTCTTCAATTTCTTCTTCCGAAGTATTACCACCCAACTCTTCTTGGATGGTTTTCATTTGTTGATGAAGAAAATATTCTCTTTGTTGCTGACTGATATCACTCTCTACTTTTGATTGAATATCAATACGAAGTGATAATTTTTTTAATTCAATTTCCATAAAGCGCAATGTTTCCATCGCTCTTTCTTTAAGGTCATTGATCTCAAGAAGATTTTGTTTGTCTTCAACTTTTACATTTAAGTTTGAAGAAACAAAATTTATTAAAAACGAACTGCTTTCTATATTTTTAATAGCAAAAGCTGCTTCAGAAGGAATGTTCGGACTACTCTTTATAATCTGAAGTGATTTCTCTTTGATAGAATCTATAATCGCTTTAAACTCTTCATTTTCCTTTACAGGTCTTGCTTCAGGCACTTCTTTAATGGTAGCAGTCATATAAGGTAAAGTTGTGATTACCTCACTAACCTCAAACCTTTTCTGACCTTGTAGTATTACTGTTGTATTACCATCAGGCATTTTTAATACCCTAAGTATTTTTGCAACGGTACCTACTTTATTGATATCCTTTAATTCAGGATCTTCAACGTTTTCGTCTATTTGAGAAACGACACCAATGGTTTTATTTCCTTTATTGGTTTCATTAATTAACTTGATAGATTTATCACGTCCTGCTGTAATTGGAATTACAACTCCAGGAAATAATACCGTATTACGCAAAGGTAAAATAGGTAGTATTTCTGGTAATTTTTCTTTATTCATTGCCTCCTCATCCTCAGGAGTCATTAAAGGAATTAATTCTGCATCTTCATTTAAATCTTGAAATGACAAACTGTCGAGAGATGTTAATTTTGATCTAGCCATATAATTATTTAGGACATAATGTCACCACAATTACGATTATAATTGAAAGGCATTATGCTTTATATTTTATTATTCTTGTTTACGTTACTGAAATTCAGCCTTTAGCTAATTTACAGCTTCTATATCTGCCTATATAAGGACAATTGTTATGCCATACTAAACGTATCATATTACAGATATATTAAGAAATGCGCACCTAATAAACGAAGCTATATCTATTGATTTAATAAAAAATGAAAGTTTTTTCCAAATAACTGTAACAATATTTAACATATAGTATCTTTAGGGTAACAATTGTTATTACTTGACACTAACCAAACAAAATATCAACACGTTACTCGCTCTTTGCAATGATGGAAATCAGCTTGCGCAATTAGAAGTATATAATCGATATCAACAAGCAATGTACAATACCGCTTTACGTATTATAAAAGATACGGCTGAAGCAGAAGATATCATGCAAGAATCGTTTATAACTGCTTTTAACAAACTCGGGACTTTAAAAGAAGCCTCAACGTTTGGTTCTTGGTTAAAAAGAATTGTAATCAATAACAGCATCAGTCAGTTTAATAAATCAAAACGATTTGTTAGTCTTAATGATGATGACATATTACAAGGCAATTTGGAAGAAGAACCTTATGAAGAATCTTTTTCAGTTGGAAGTGATGAGGATTACACAAATACAAAAGCAAATCGAGTTTTAAATTGTATGGACGATTTAAACGATAAGTATCGTCAAATATTAAATCTTCATTTTATCGAAGGTTTTGATTATGAGGAAATTTGTGAAATTCAACAAATTAGTTATGCCAATTGTAGAACCACGATTTCTAGAGCAAAAGAAAGTTTACGTAAAAAATTAATTTTAGAAAACGAGGTTTAAACCTTAAAACAAATATCTGCTTAAGCAGGTGATGATTATGAAAAAAGATAGTATAGATCATTTATTTAAAAACCTAGAGGGATCCTTCAACGTCGAGGAAACACCAAAAGGGCACCAACATCGGTTTTTAGATAAATTAAACGAACAAAACAATTCTAAGGAAATAGAAAAGCAAAGTGATTTTCCGTTAAGAAAGTTATTAGCCATAGCGGCAGTTTTTGCTGTAATAGTTACTATAGGAAGTTTATTTGTTAATACGGAAGCTAGTGCTGCAGATCTTGCTAGTGTTTCTCCAGAAATGGAACAAACTCAATCTTTTTTCACAAGTACCATCAACAAAGAACTTAAAACTTTAAACGATTTTAAAAGCCCAGAGTCCAAATATTTAGTTCAAGACGCATTAAAACAAATGGACATTCTTGAGAAAAAATATGAACTTTTAAAAACAGATTTAGTTAAAAGTGGAAATGATAAACGTGTAGTTTACGCTATGATTCAGAATTTCCAAAATCGAATTAATCTTTTAGAACAAGTTATCGAAACAATTGAAGAAGTTAAAAATCTAAACACAAATAAAAATGAAAACATCATTTAAAATACTAGTATTTATATTAATAATGCCGGCGTTGCTTTTTGCAAACAACGGCAAATTTAAATACAAGAAAGAAAAAACAATAAAGAAAGAATTCTCTGTTAATGCTAATGCAGAATTAAAAGTTAACAATAGCTTCGGAAATGTAGAAATTGTAACTTGGAATGAGAATCGAATCGAAATTGTAGTAAACATATCTACTGAAGGCAATAGTGAAGAAAAAACTCAAAAAAGATTGGATGAAATTGATGTAGAGTTTTCTGCATCGGCATCTAATGTGTATGCAAAAACAACCTTCAAAAAAAGTTCAAAAAGTTGGTTTGGAAGCAATAATAATACTTCTATGAAAATTAACTACACCATAAAAATGCCTATCTCTAATTCTTTAGACTTAAGTAATGACTATGGCTCCATTAATCTTACTAAATTAGAAGGTCAGGCAAGAATTAGCTGTGATTATGGTCAAATGATTATTGGAGAATTAATGGCTGACGATAATTATTTAAACTTCGATTATACTTCTAAGTCTACTATAGAGTATATGAAAAGCGGAAAAATAAATGCAGACTACTCAGGATTCACACTTGAAAAAGCAGAACGAATAGATTTAAATGCAGATTACACCAATTCAAAAATCAATGAAGTTAATGACCTTGATTATAATTGTGATTATGGAAAGATTACAGTTGGAAATGTAACCAACCTTCAAGGAGTTGGTGATTACATTAGTCATCGCATTGGTAATGTTTCTGGATCGTTAAACATTAACGCAGATTATGGTTCTATAAAGATTGAACGTTTAAAGGCTACTGCTAAAAATGTAGTTATTGGAGCCGATTATACAAGTATTAAATTAGGCTATGATAGCGATTATAATTTTGACTTTACTATTAACTTACAATATGCAAGTTTTAATGGAGAAGAAGAATTAACAATGAAACATAGCTCTACAGATAATAGTTCTAAGAAATATTCTGGTCACTACGGAAGCGAAAACTCTGGAAACACACTAAACATCAACTCTGAATATGGAGGAGTAACACTAACTAAATACTAATATAAATTCAACAAAAAATGAAAAAACTAATACATTATTCTTTAACAATAGCATTAACATTATTAACTTATACTACTAGTAATGCTCAATTTAAAAAAGTAAAAGGTAACGGTAACGTCACTACTAAAACACATTCGACTTCAGATTATCATAAAGTAGATGTAGTAGGATTTATGGATGTAATGTTAGAAAAAGGTACAGAAGGGACCATAACCGTTAAAACGGATGAAAACATACACGAATACGTTAGTATTGAATCTAACAATGGTGTTTTAAAAATTAAAATTAAAAACAATGTAAATATTAGCACTAAAAAAGGGCTACATATAACGGTACCTTTTAAAGATTTAGATAATGTATCACTAACAGGTTCTGGAGACGTTTTAACTAGTAATCAAATTAAAAGCGACCAATTTGAGGCAGAAGTTACTGGATCAGGTGATATGATTATTGATGTGGAAGCTAATAGTATTGATGCTAAAGTAACTGGTTCGGGTGATATAAAAATCACTGGTAACACAACTAAATTAGAGATTAAAGTAACTGGTAGTGGTGACTTTGATGGTGGATCTTTAAAAGCACAAAACGTTGAGGCTTATGTTTCAGGTTCTGGAGATGCAAGGGTTGTAGCTAATAAAAGCATTAAAGCTAGAGTAAATGGATCTGGAGACATCAATTACTCAGGTAACCCTGGGACTAGTGATACTAAAGTAATGGGATCTGGAGATATAAGTTCTAACTAAACCATTATTATAAAACATAAAAAAGCCTCTTAATTAATTTAAGAGGCTTTTTTTTATATTTTATATATTTTTATTCTCTAGAACTCTAAAGTAAACTCACCTTCAGTTACATCATAAACCGTAGGATCTTGACCTGTTTGATCTATTGCTGAATAAGTAAAGGTTCCTTCAATAGTTCTAGCTTCTAAATCATAATCCAAAATAGTCAAGGTTCCAGGACTAGAAATGTAAGGTACCGTAACCCCTATCTCTGGTGTGTATTGACTAAATTTTTCACTACCGTCAATTAAACTAGTTGTTAGTTCGTAAGTTCCAAGTTCTATATCACTTGGAAAGAATAATCCCATTTTTTGACCTGTATCTGAAATAATAGCAGTAATGTTAAACCTTGATACGCCGTTAAAAACTGACTCTCCTACAAAAATCGAATCTGGTCCAAAAAACTCACCATCAATCATAGCTGTAAAACTTGTTACAGTATCTCCAGGTGAAGAAATATAATCAACTTCAAAGTTCCCTTCTGTAATTTCAGCTACTGTTGGATTTAACTCTAAAGGATCTGACGCAGTAAAGCTAAAAGTTGCCTCTATGACGCCTGTAAAAGTGTTAAATTTAGTTATGGTAATGGTCCCTGGGTTAGAAGTTAAATTCTCTGCAATGGTAGCAGGGTTATAAAGACTAATTAATTTTGTTCCATCAGAAAGAGATTCCATTTCAAAAGTACCTAACCCTGTATCTTCTGGAATATCTATTCTCATAATCTCCCCTTCAGCTGTAACAGCTACTATTTTTACTACAGATATTCCTGCAACTTCATGTAAAGTAGTTGTAACCGATTCTGGGTCAAAATCTACACCATCAACTTTAGCAAAAAACACATCATTTATTGGAGTACCTCCACCACCTTCATCTTCTGTAGAAAAGGCTATTTTATTAAATGCACCATTAGTAATTTCTTCAGTTTCTAAAGTAAAATCTCCATTACTATCTAGAATTGGGTTTCCATCAGCATCTACTGCGACTCTAACACCAGTAAAACTAAAAGTACCAGTAACTTTAAAATTTTGAGTATCGAACTCTGTGATATTTAATTGCCCTGAAGCTCCAAATAAACCAGATGAAATATATGGATTTGCAGTATCTGTTTCAAAATAAGAACCACTATTATCAGTTCCTAAACCAGCAGTTAAATTAAAAGTTCCTATTCCTGGGTTTTCTAAAACTAAGACGATACTCTCACCAGTTTCAATTATTGTCCCAGTAATTGTAAAAACATTTGTTGTACTTAAAACACCTGTAGCAGCGTCTGCAGTAAAACTATTAATGCCTACATCTGCTCTAAATCCTCCCTCATCAACATTAATTAGATCACCTCCCTGTGGGAATTCTCCTTCTAAGGGTTCATTAACACAAGCGGCAAAATTTAAAGTGATACACAAGGCAAGTATCCATTTTAAAATTTGAAAATTCTTCATAAGTAGTAGTTTATTTGGTAATAACCACAAACATAAATAAAAATTGTGAAGATTTACTTATTTCTTGGGATTCTAAACAATAAAATTGCACCTATTATAAAAAATACTACCAAAAACAGGATAGAATTACGCATACTGCCTGTTAATTGATCAATAATTCCATAAATTAACATTCCTATTACAATTCCTATTTTTTCAGAAACATCGTAAAAACTAAAATAGGATGTAGTATCTTTTGTTTCAGGTAAAAATTTCGAATAAGTTGATCTTGATAAAGCTTGAATACCCCCCATAACCATACCTACAAAACCTGCTGTTGCATAGAACTGAAAAGGAGAGGTAATAAAAAATGCAACGACACAAATCACTGCCCAGATTCCATTAATAACTATTAATGTAGGGATGTTTCCAAATCTCTCTGAAGCTTTAGAGGTCAATTGAGCACCAACTATGGCAACTAATTGTATAATTAAAATGCTTGTAATTAAGCCTATTGTTTTTTGATCATCATCGCCCCAGTTTATCTCTTGCTCTCCAAAATAGGTAGCTACCAACATTACTGTTTGTACTGCCATACTATACACAAAGAAAGCTGTCAAGTATCTTTTTAAGACTAAATTCTCTGAAAGTGATCTATAAACTCCTCGCAACTCCTTAAAACCATCTAAAAGAATTTTCCAAGTAACTTTATTGGTCGATTTGTTTCCTTTAGGCAAATGATAAAATGTGTATTGACTAAATACAATCCACCAAACACCTACAGAAATGAAAGAGTATTGCATTGCTTTCATTTTAGCAGCTCCATCATCACCTAAGCCAAAACTTTCTGGCATCATGATCATAGCCAAATTAAAAACCAATAAAATTACACTTCCCACATAACCTAAAGAAAAACCTTTTGCACTTAATTTATCTTGCTGCTCAGGATAAGCTACATCTGGTAAATAGGAATTGTAAAAAACCCAACTACTCCAAAAACCAACCAATGCTAAAAAATAAAATGACAAACTCATCAATATATTTTCCAAACTAAAAAAATACAAGCCCATACAAGAAAGAGCTCCTAAATAGCAGAAAAACTTCATAAACACTTTCTTATTACCAACAAAATCGGCAATACCAGAAAGTATAGGAATGAGTAATGATACAATCACAAAAGCCGCAGCAGTAGTGAAAGTTATAAGTGGAGTACTTCTTATTTCACCACCAAAAACAATAACCGTATCAACACCTGCAGAACTAAACAATGCTTGATAATAAATAGGAAATACTGCAGAAGCAATTACTAAACTATATACCGAATTTGCCCAATCGTAAAAAGCCCAAGCATTTAATAGTTTTTTACTTCCTTTTTTTAGTTTTTGCATAATATGTTTTAAAGAAAATTATATGATTTTATAACAAAATATATTAGTAAAAACTAGCTATTATTTTTTAAATGTAGTTACTCCAAATTTCTTTGCTTCAGCTTTAGCTTCAGGCACCCAAGATTTTATATTAGCAATTCTAGTATCGTTTGAAGGATGCGTGCTTAAAAATTCTGGTGGCGCTTCTCCTCCATTTGCTTTCATTCTTTCCCAAAGATTCGCCGCTTCGAAAGGATCATATCCTGCAATTGCCATTAATGTTAGACCTATCTTATCTGCCTCGGTCTCATGAGCTCTACCAAAGGGCATCATCACTCCTAAATTGGACCCAATTCCATAAGCTGAATTGAATAGTACTTGATTTTCAGGATCATTCTGTAAAGCTACATTACCTGCAACTGCACCTATTTGTTGCAATTGTCCTGCACTCATACGCTGTTGTCCATGATTTGCTAATGCATGTGCAACTTCATGTCCCATCACGGCTGCTAAGCCTGTTTCCGATTTTGTTATGGGTAGAATTCCTGTATAAACTACAATTTTCCCTCCTGGCATACACCAAGCGTTAACCGCAGGGTCTTCCACTAAATTATAGTCCCATTTATAATCTTTTAAATATCCCTCATAACCATTAGCATTCAAATAACGTTCTGCTGCTTTTGTAATTTTCAAACCTACACTTTTAACCATTGCTGCATCACTGGTGCTTTTTACTACATTGTGTGAAGCTAAAAACTCGTCATATTGTTGAAAAGCCATTGGCAATATTTGAGAATTTGGAACCAAAGCCATGGTCTTTTTTCCTGAAAATGGATTTGTGGTACAAGAAACAATAAAAACCAATGTTAAAAGGAGGGAGTATTTTTTCATAATTATGATATTAAAACTTTTTAAAGATACTAATTTTTCTATATTTATCGTCTGCAATTTCTTTTTGGAACGAATTTTGCAAATTAAAATAAAAAAAACAATATTATGAAAAAACTATCTTTACTTTTTGCAGTATGCACCTTCGTATTAATCTCTTCTTGTACAGGACCCGCTGGCCCTCCAGGCCCTGCAGGATATGATAATTTAGCTCAAGTTTTTGAAGCTAACATAAACTTTAATGAAGGAAATGGTTACAGTAGACTGGTCACCTACCCATCTAATGTGGTGGTTTATGAATCTGATGTAGTTTTAGTATACTTATTAGAAGAAGTGGTAGATGGAGATATAGATGTTTGGACTCAATTACCACAAACCTATTTTTTAAATCAAGGAACATTATTATATACTTTTGATCATACTTTCTTAGATGTAAATATATTCTTAGATGCTAATTTTAATCTAAATACCTTAGGCTCAGGATATACCGACAATCAGATATTTAGAATCGCAATTCTTCCTGCTGAGTATGCAAATACGAACTTAAGCATGGACGAATTAATGAATAACTTACAAATAGAAACTACAGACATTCAAATAATACAGGATTAGGTTTTAATGATCCTTGATATTAAGTATTAAAATATAGGTGCAAAATAATTTGCACCTATATTTTTTTAATAAATTTTTTATAAATTGGTTTGTTTTCTGTTAGTTTATTATAAATCGTACGTCAAATCATTAAAATTAATAAAGTATTATAATGAAAAATATAGCATTCTTTATACTAAGTCTATTGTTTATTAGTTGCAACACTAATGCTCAATCTAAGAAAGAAAAAGAAATTTTTCCGATTACTAAAACCGAAGCCCAATGGAAAGAAACATTAAGCTCTAAAGAATATTATGTGTTACGCGAAAAAGGAACAGAACGTGCTTTTTCGAGTGATTTAAATAAAATTTCCGACAAAGGCACCTATGTTTGTGCAGCTTGTAGTACTCCATTATTTAAAAGTGAATACAAGTATGACAGCGGTTCTGGATGGCCAAGTTTTGACCGTGAAATTGAAGGAAACGTAGCATTTTCAACCGATAAAGATTTAGGGTACACCAGAACTGAAGAACATTGCGCCACTTGCGGAGGTCATTTAGGTCATGTTTTTAATGATGGACCTTCAAAAACCACTGGTGAAAGACACTGTATCAATGGTGTCGCTTTAAAATTCATCCCAATAAAAACATTAAATGAAAAATAATATATTTCCTGGACAAAAATCTGAAGATCATTGGAAAGACAACCTATCTGAAGAGGCATATCGCATACTAAGAGAAAAAGGAACGGAACGACCTTTCACCGGAAAATACAACCTCCTTTTTGAAGATGGGAATTACCAATGTGGTGCATGTCAAAACCCACTATTTAAAAGTGATCAAAAATTTGAAAGCGGTTGTGGATGGCCTTCATTTGATGATGCTATTAAAGGAAGTGTAAAAAATGTTTTAGACAAAAGTCATGGGATGTTGCGTACCGAAATTGTTTGTAGTAATTGCGGTGGACATTTAGGTCATCTTTTTAATGACGGCCCTACAGAAACAGGACAACGCTATTGCGTGAATTCACTATCCGTTGATTTTCAGAAGGAACCTTCTAAATAATTTTCAACAACATAAAATATAATTTTTATAACATTTTAAAATTGATTTGTGGTGCTTTTTTATTGCATTACATATACATTTTGTAATTTCGCATTTTACAAAACAGATTAAAATTAACAAAATGAGCAAATACGATATTATAGTTTTAGGAAGTGGACCAGGCGGATATGTAACAGCTATTAGAGCATCACAATTAGGTTTTAAAATAGCAATTGTTGAAAAGGAAAGCTTAGGTGGAGTTTGTCTTAATTGGGGTTGTATCCCAACAAAAGCCCTGCTAAAAAGTGCTCAAGTTTTCGATTATTTAAAACATGCCAGTGATTATGGTTTAAGTTTAGACAATCCAGATAAAGACTTTACTAAGGTAGTTGAACGTAGTCGTGGTGTTGCTGATGGAATGAGTAAAGGAGTTCAGTTTTTATTGAAAAAAAATAAAATTGACGTAATTAATGGTTTTGGTAAATTAAAACCTGGAAAAAAAGTAGAAGTTGACGGAAAAGAATATGCTGCAGATCATATCATTATAGCAACGGGTGCGCGTTCAAGACAATTACCTAACTTACCTCAAGATGGTAAAAAGGTGATAGGATATAGAGAAGCGATGACTTTAAAAGAGCAACCTAAAAGCATGATTGTTGTAGGTAGTGGAGCTATTGGAGTAGAGTTTGCTCATTTTTACAATTCCATGGGAACCGATGTTACTATTGTAGAATACTTACCCAACTTAGTTCCTTTAGAAGATGAAGATGTTTCAAAACAATTTGGACGTTCTTTCAAAAAAGCAGGGATTAAAGTAATGACAAATGCTTCAGTTGAAAGCGTTGATACTTCAGGAAAAAATATCAAGGCTACTGTTAAGACTAAAAAAGGTGAAGAAATTTTAGAAGCAGACATCGTTCTTTCGGCGGTTGGAATTAAATCGAACCTTGAAAACATAGGTTTAGAAGATGTGGGCATTGTAGTAGATCGTGATAAAATATTAGTAAATGACTGGTACCAAACTAACATCCCTGGCTATTATGCTATTGGAGATGTAGTTCCTGGACCTGCTTTAGCTCACGTAGCTTCTGCTGAAGGGATTACTTGTGTTGAAAAAATTAAAGGAATGCATGTAGAAGCAATTGATTACGGAAATGTTCCTGGTTGTACGTATGCAACACCTGAAATTGCTTCCGTTGGTTTTACTGAAAAACAAGCCATAGAAGAAGGTTACGATATTAAAGTTGGAAAATTTCCATTCTCTGCCTCTGGTAAAGCAAGTGCATCTGGAGCTAAAGAAGGCTTTGTAAAAGTTATTTTTGATGCTAAATATGGTGAATGGTTAGGATGCCATATGATTGGTGCTGGAGTAACCGATATGATTGCTGAAGCTGTTTTAGGAAGAAAATTAGAAACTACAGGACATGAAGTTTTAAAAGCTATCCATCCTCATCCAACGATGAGTGAGGCGGTTATGGAAGCTGTTGCTGATGCTTATGGTGAAGTAATTCATTTATAATAAAATAGATTAAATAATATACTATAAGCGTTCTATGAAAATAGGACGCTTTTTTATTTAGAGTCTAAAAAACTTTGCAATGCCAATTCATAACTTTTTAAGCCAAAACCAAGGATAATACCCTTTGCATTAGCAGAAATATAGGATTGATGACGAAATTCTTCTCTTGAGAAAGTGTTAGAAATATGTACTTCTATAACAGGTGATGAGATCGCTTTAACTGCATCACCAATACCAATGGAAGTATGCGTGTATGCAGCTGCATTTAATATAATGCCCTCATAAGTAAAACCCACTTCTTGAATTTTATCAATAAGTTCCCCTTCAATATTAGATTGAAAGTGGGAAAGTTCTACTTGGGGATACTTAGTTTTTAACTCTTTATAGAATTCTTCAAAAGTTTGATGTCCATAAATAGAAGGTTCTCTTTTTCCGAGCAAGTTGATATTAGGACCATTAATAATGATTATTTTCATAAAGTAAAATTACAAAAAAATAGACATAAAAAAAGCGGAAGTAATACTTCCGCTTTTTTATAAAATATATTAGATATTAAAATCCATATTCGATCCCTGCATTAATAGATTTAAAACCGTTTAATGATACAGCCGATACTCCATTTGAGTTATTATAATCTTGACCTCCAGAGATACTCTGGAAAGAAGCAATTAAAGTTATTTTATTTAAGTTAAATCCAAATTTAGGTCTTGCATAAAACCCTGTTTTCGCATCACCAGAGACGTTGATTCCTACCCCTAAGTCCAATCCCGCAAAGAATTTATGATCTGCAAAAGAATATCTTGCAGACGCAGCAATAGGAACAAAAGAGGCGTCTTTAAAATCAACATAAATTAAATTTCCAGTTTCATTATCAACTTGACCACTATAATATTTTCCACTTGCAATAAATTGAGTATACCCCGCTAACAAACCTACTTCTAAATTAGGAATTACCCCAAATAAATAAGCAGCATCAAATCCAAAATTAAAAGATCCAAAATCATTCTTATTATTATCATTATATCCGGGATAATAACTATTACTAATTAAAGAGAAACCAATATTGGCTCCTACATAGAAACCTCCGTCTTTTGCTTGTTCAATTACTTTATTAACACCGCTATCATTACCGTCTTGGGCGTTTACGTTTGAGAATCCAAATACTGCAATAGCAGCTAATAGAATTAATTTTTTCATGTTATAATTGTTTTAATTGTTAGTTATGTATAACAAATATAATAATTTTTAAAGAAAGCTAAATCCTGCCGTTAAAGAAAACACACTGTTTTTTGAATTAGTGTCTATAGATACACCGTTGTTTTCAAAACTAATATCAGACAGTCCAAAGCCATATCTTCCCGTTACACGGAAATTTAAAGGCAAATCAACTCCTATACCTACAATTCCAGTAACATCAAAAGAATTGAAGTCAAAATTTGCTCCAAAAACCTCCCCTATATTATCATTTACCACCGTACCAAATTGAGGCCCTGCTTGAATGTTTAGCCTTTTAATAATGTAATATTTAAAAACCACTGGAAAAACGATATAGTCCAAGTTAATTTTTTCAGAATCAAAGTCTGCTCCTTGTTGAGAATATAATAAATCCCCTTGAATGGCAATTTTATCAGAAAATTTGATAGTTGCGAATGCACCACCTACAAACCCTGTTTTAGTAGAGGCATCTGTTACATCGGTTAAATTTGCAAAGGTCGCTCCAACTTTAATACCTAAATCTAAACCCATTTGGGCATAAGTCATTGTTGAAAGTAATACTGCGAAAATGAATAAAATTTGTTTTTTCATAATTGGTTGTTTTTTTGATTAATAAGTTTATCAAATATAAAATAATTCGTTCTAATGTCTAAACTTATTTTTATGTTATCTTTATTTTAAACAATTATTGATTCATATCTTTTTTAGATCAAGCATATAATATGATTGCTTTCAAAGAAAATATATTATGTAAAAACCAAGTAATCCAAATAAACAATATATTAGACCTATGAAATGGCCACAAGCAATTAATCATTATCAAAACTATTTAAAAATAGAACGAGGTCTATCCGAGAATTCTATTTCTAACTATTCTTTTGATATCAACAAACTTCTAAAATGGCTGCTTGCAAATGAAATTGAAATTTCTCCCATAAAAATAGAAAAAGAAACCCTTCAAGAATTTGTTTATTCGATAGCTAAAGAAGTAAATCCTAGAACACAAAGCAGAATTATTTCTGGTCTTAAAGGTTTTTTTAATTATTTAGTTTTTGAAGGATACCGTAATACCAATCCATTAGATCTCATTGAAAGTCCAAAAATTGGAAGAAAATTACCAGACACTCTTTCTTTAGAAGAAATTGACTCCATGATCTCATCTGTAGACTTAAGTACTCCTCAAGGCGAAAGAAATCGTGCCATAATTGAATCTCTTTACGGTTGTGGCTTGCGAGTATCCGAATTGATTAATCTAAAAATATCAGATTTATTTTTTGATGAAGGATTCATTAAGGTTACTGGTAAAGGAAACAAACAACGCTTTATTCCTATTGGTTCTATAACGATAAAATATATTGAAATATATAGAAATCAGGTTAGAGTACATCAAACCATAAAACCTACAGCTCAAGACACTTTATTTTTAAATCGCAGAGGCAATGGTTTAACAAGAGCTATGATATTTCATATTGTAAAAGAATTAACTGAGAAAGCGGGTATTCATAAAAAAATAAGCCCTCATACCTTTAGACATTCATTTGCAACTCATTTATTAGAAAATGGTGCCGATCTTAGAGCAATCCAGCAAATGTTAGGTCATGAAAGCATTACTACAACAGAGATTTACACCCACATTGACAAAAGCCATCTAACACAGGTAATCAATGATTTTCATCCAAGAAGATAATTATTTTGCAATATTTACCGCTCTTGTTTCTCTAATTACGGTAACTTTTACTTGTCCCGGATAAGTCATTTCAGTTTGAATCTTTTGTGAAATACTAAATGATAATTCTGCTGCTTTATCATCGCTTACTTTTTCACTTTCGACCATCACACGTAATTCACGTCCTGCTTGTATCGCATAGGCTTTATTTACTCCTTTAAATCCAAAAGCAACATCTTCAAGATCTTTTAAACGTTGTATATAAGAATCCAATACTTGACGTCTAGCTCCAGGTCTTGCTCCACTAATCGCATCACAAACTTGAATTATTGGAGACAACAAACTAGTCATTTCTACCTCGTCATGGTGAGCACCAATGGCATTACAAACCTCTGGTTTTTCATTATATTTTTCGGCCAATTGCATTCCAAATAATGCGTGAGGAAGTTCCGTTTCCGTTTCCGGCACTTTTCCAATATCGTGCAATAATCCAGCTCTTTTAGCCAATTTAGGATTCAATCCTAATTCTGAAGCCATCACACCACAAAGTTTTGCTACTTCACGGGAGTGCTGTAATAAGTTTTGTCCATAAGAAGAACGGAATTTCATTCGTCCTACTGCTTTTATTAATTCTGGATGCAATCCATGAATTCCTAAATCGATCACCGCTCGTTTTCCAACTTCTTTAATTTCTTCTTCAATTTGATTGGTTGTCTTTTTAACAACTTCTTCAATACGTGCAGGATGGATACGACCATCAGTAACTAATTTATGCAATGAAAGCCGGGCAATTTCTCTTCTTACCGAGTCAAAGCAAGAAAGAATAATTGCATCTGGAGTATCATCCACAATAATCTCTACTCCTGTTGCCGCTTCAATAGCTCGAATATTTCTACCTTCTCTACCAATAATACGTCCTTTAACATCATCACTTTCCAAATTAAAAACAGAAACACAATTGTCTATTGCTTCTTCGGTTCCTATTCGTTGAATGGTGTTTATAATTACTTTTTTAGCTTCTTGCTGAGCAGTTAACTTTGCTTCTTCCAAAGAGTTTTGGATATAAGCCAAAGCATCTGTTTTGGCTTCATCCTTTATACTTTCTAATAATTGAGCTTTAGCATCTTCTGCAGATAAACTAGAGATAACTTCTAATTGTTCTACTTGTCTTCGATGCATTTTATCAATTTCTGATTGTCTTTTATTTAAAAAGGTAAGACGTTCATCATAATCCTTTTTCTTAGCATCAAACTCAATAATTAAATTTTTTGATTTTGCTAATTCGCTAGTTGCTTTGGATTCTTTATCTCTTGTTCTTTTTTCAGATTCAGAGATTTTTTTATCTCTGTTTAGTATTACTCTTTCATGCTCCGCCTTTAATTCTAAAAATTTTTCTTTTGCCTGAAGCATTTTATCTTTCTTCAAGGCTTCAGCATCTTTACCTGCTTCTTTAGTAATAGAAGCAGCTCTTCTTTTAGCTGACTTAATTATATGTGAGGCCTTATTTTTCTCTAGTATTTTTGCGATAACATAACCAATGATTATTGCTACGACTCCTACTATTACTGGTATTATCAGATCATTCATTTTTGTATATTCATTATAAATCAAGCATTTAAAGCTTGAATCGTATTCATAAAAAAAGCCTACATTAATATCGGGTTTTGTATAAACTCCTTAAAACAAGTTTAGGGTTAATTAGTTGGTCAAGTATCCGCTCTCCCTAAGGACACGGCTCGCTTTTACAACTATAACTCACCCTTTTTAAAGAATTCGTGTTGAGTTTACCAAAAATAGTATTAATGTAGGCAGTAACCTTATTTTAAAAGAACGTTACGATTTAAAATCGTGCAACATTTGATTTAATTGATTTAATTTCTCCTCAATATGTTGGCTATCTTCTGTATTGTCTATTTGTCTTTGTTCTACTTGAGTTGCAAATTGCAAAGCACACATGGCTAATACATCTTGCTTATCTCTTACTGCATAACTTTTTTCAAACCTCTTAATCATTTCATCTATCTTTTTTGTGGCTCTTCTAAGGCCTTCTTCTTGTTCTGGAGTAGTTGTTAATGGATATACTCTGTCTGCAATGGATAGTTTTATTTTTTGTTGGTCTGACATTTTTTAATTTATTCAGAAAGTTGAGTTATACATTTATCAATTTCCCGAACCAATTCATTTATTTTGAGTTTTGTTTCTCGTTTATATTCACTACTGCCAAGCATTGAATTTGCCAATTTTAATGTATTGCATTCGTCACGCCAATTCTCAATTTCTTTTTTATATTGATCATGTTGTGCCTTTAAAACTGTGATATCTTCTTCTAGTTTTGACTTTGTATGCTTCAGATTATCATGTTCCTGAAGTAGTTTGCCTACCCTATTTTCAAGAGAATCAACAATTTCTGATAGATTGCTCATTAATATTTATTTCAATACTATGCTTACAAAGTTAACAATAGGTACTTGAAAAGCCTATTAAAAACTAAAATATTTTGTAATATTGAATAACTTATCTATTAAATTGTTTCAACTCCCTTTATTATTTATAGCGTATGATTAATTTTACACTATGAAACTACTCAAATACATCATGTTATCTTTTTGCGGAATTATGTTCGCTCAAGACAGCATTCCTACTAATTATTTTAGCAACCCTATTGAAATTCCATTAATACTTTCTGGAAGCTTTGGAGAGCTTCGAAGCAATCATTTTCATAGCGGTATGGATATAAAAACACAACAAAGAGAAGGAATACCGATATATGCTCCCGCCGATGGATTTGTAAACCGTATTAAAGTTTCGCATTATGGTTACGGAAAAGCATTATATATTAAGCATCCTAATGGCTACCACACCGTTTATGCGCATTTAAAAAAATATAACGATAGCATACAGAATTTTGTAAAAAAAGCTCAATATAAAAAAGAAGCTTATGAAATTGAGTTGTTTCCTGAAGCCAATAAATTATCAGTAAAAAAAGGAGACCTTATAGGTTATACGGGGAATAGTGGAAGCAGTGGCGGACCACATCTTCATTTTGAAATACGAGATGCAAATTCTCGCCCAATGAACCCTATGCTTTTTGGAATTGAAATACCCGATACAAAAAAACCAATTGTTACTAGCGTATTTGCATACCCTTTAAGTAAAGACGCTCAAATAAATCAATCCCAGAACCCAGTAAAGATTCGATTGATTTTACAAAAAGACGGATCTTACAAAGCTGAAAATATAGTCGCTTTTGGTGATATTGGCTTCGGAATTTCAACTTTTGATCAGCAAAATGGAGCCTCTAATAAAAATGGAGTTTATAAAATTGAAACTTCTTGCAATGGAGTCGAGAAGTTTAAAATTGCTTTTGAAAAGTTTTCATTTTCCGAAACCCGATACATCAATCGTTTTATAGATTATGAATACTTTAAAGACAATAAAAGTCGAGTTCAGAAATTATTCAGACAACCAAACAATCCTTTAAGCATTATAAAAAGTGAAGATAAAAAAGGGGTTATAAACGTTCAAGATCAATTAAACTCTACCTACACTATTGAAGTTACCGATTTTAAAAACAACAAAGTAACCATTTCAATTCCCATAAAAGGAGAACAATTAGAAATTTTAAAACCAAGAAAACCCAGTATCACAGATGACTTCATCTATGCTGACGAAGGCATTTCAATAACCAAAGGAAAATTTAATGTTTACATTCCTGCAAACAGTTTTTACGAAGATGTTTATTTAGACATAAAAGCAAATGAAGACACTTTAAAGCTACATAAAAATAGCATCCCTCTTCATAAAAACATGACCATTTCAACAGATATTTCTAATTATACCGGTAATGACATTGATAAATTATACATAGGAAGGCTCAATTATAAAAAAGATCCTTATTACAATACTACCTATAGAAAAGGAAACAAACTGACTGCAAAAACAAAAGTACTCGGAACATTTGTTTTGATTGCAGACACCACAGTTCCAAAAATAAAACCCGTTAATTTTCAGGATAAAAAATGGGTAAGTAAAAATAAAACTTTAAAAATCAAAATCACTGATGACCTTAGCGGGATTAGTTCTTATAGAGCAACTATTAACGGAAAGTTTATTTTAATGGAATATAATTACAAAAAAGACGTTCTTACTTATGATTTTGATGACCAAATTATTTCGGAATCTGAAAACAATTTGAAACTAATTGTTATTGATAATGTTGGAAATAATGCTACATTTGAAGCAACATTTTTCAGAAAATAAAATAAAAAATACATTTGAAAACTTCTACTTTACTCCTCACAATACTACTTTTTATAACCACTGGAACCCTTTTTGCACAAAATGCAATTACTGTCTCTTATACACATCTCCGAGCCCACGAGACAGGCAGAAATCTC
>OJDV01000178.1_pt1 | contig 26519 bp, 31 predicted proteins | sample 1592911 | NCBI WGS metagenome assembly OJDV01 (sample SAMN05416860, study PRJEB24817) | seawater metagenome | isolation source: Sea water | place: Canada:Atlantic | collected 2013-11 | reverse complement strand
CTACACAGAGTAGATCGTCGGCAGCGTCAGATGTGTATAAGAGACAGCTCCAAGGCCGAGCACAGCGGCCATCGCCCCCTCGCCCACGGGTACCGCCGACTGCATCGCAAGGCCGCGCGCCCGCAACAAGCGTGCCGTATCGGCCAGCGAGAACACACCCGCCGCACAAAGCGCGGAGTACTCGCCCAGACTGTGACCTGCCACAAAAGACGCGCGCGTCACGTCAACGCCCTCGGCCTCAAGCGCCGCCATCGCCGCCATGGACGTGGCCATCAGCGCAGGCTGCGCATTCTGTGTCAGCGTGAGTTCCGCAATGTCGCCGTCCCAAATCATCGCACTCAGCTTCTCGCCCAGGGCCTCGTCCACCTCGTCGAAGACGGCTTTCGCCTGCGGATAGGCCTCCGCCAAATCGCGGCCCATGCCAATTGTCTGCGCGCCTTGCCCTGGAAATACGAATGCTGTGCTCATGTATGGCGTCCTCTGTTATCTTGTCGCATTTGGTGTAGCGAAGCAGCCCCCTGCTCACAAGAGCGCACAGACACTGCGCGCAAACACCCATTGCCCTGACTGCTGCTTAGAATAGGTATGAAGTATTCTGCTTGATACGGAGACACCATGCCCCTCTCTAATACAAACACCCGCTATGGCAGCGTAACCCGCGCCTTTCACTGGCTGACTGCCCTGCTGGTGATGACCCTCATCCCCGTGGCGATTGTCGCCTCCAACCTGCCCTACGAAACGTCGGAGCAGCTGGCACTCAAGGCATGGCTCTTCTCCTTACACAAAACCTTGGGGATTACGGTTTTTTTCGTGGCATTGCTGCGCATTGTCTGGGCCCTCACCCAACCCAAACCCGCAGCACTACACCCCGAGCGAAAGGCAGAGACATTTGTGGCCGAAACCGCGCACTGGCTGCTCTACGGTTCGCTTGTGCTCTCGCCACTGACAGGCTGGATACATCATGCGGCAACCACAGGCTTTGCACCGATCTGGTGGCCGCTGGGCCAAGACCTGCCCATGGTGCCAAAATCCGATAGTGTTGCGGCGCTTTTTGGTGGCTTTCACTGGTTGTTCGGGGTCGTGATGACCATAACCATCGCGCTGCATGTTGCTGGCGCACTCAAGCACCACTTTGTCGACAAGGATGCCACCCTGCGGCGGATGATCGGCACCAAAGCGGAGCTTCCTCCGGTCACAGCCACACACAACAGCCGCGCACCATTGGGGGCTGCGATCGCTCTTTGGGCCGCAGTCCTTCTGGGCGGCACAGCCATTGGCGCATATGATGGTCATTCCGTCACCACGCAAGCCGCCGCACTGGACGAAGTCTCATCCGACTGGATCGTAGAAGATGGCAGCATCCAGATCGCGGTGACTCAGTTCGGCTCGAAGGTGGAGGGCAGCTTTGCAGATTGGACCGCCGAAATCAGCTTTGATCCCACAATCAGCGGAACAACTTCGGGCAATGTCGAAGTTGTCATCGCAATCGGCTCGCTCACCCTCGGCTCTGTCACTGGACAGGCCATGGGGCCCGACTTCTTTGATGCGAGCCAGTTCGAGACGGCTGTGTTTACCGCAGACATCATCACGGAAGTGGACGGATTTACCGCCGATGGCACGCTCCGCCTTAAGGGGACGGAAGTGCCGATTAGCATGCCGTTCCGCCTGTCGCTTGAGGATGAGACAGCGACAGTGTCGGCGAACCTCACGCTTGACCGCCTCGACTTTGGCATTGGCGCAAACATGCCCGACGAATCCTCGCTTGCCTTCGCGGTGGATGTATCGATCGCACTGACAGCGACCCGCAGCGCAGAATAGAAAAAGGCCGCGGCGCATATTTCCGCCGCGGCCCTCGTTCTGACGACTATAGCGCCAGCTTTTAGCTTGGTGCTTACTCGGCCTTCATGGCCTCAAGTGAGATACGCACTTCGACTTCGTCGCTGATGAAAGGCGCAAAGTTACCGACGTTGAAGTCAGACCGCAGCAACGTCGTGGTGGCGTCAAAGCCTGCCCATGGCTTGTTCTGCATCGGGTGGTTGTCGACCTTGTTGAGGTTTGCGTCGAGTACAACAGATTTCGTTACTTCGTTCATAGTCAGATCGCCGGTGATCTTGGCAGTGCCCTCACCCGTGACTTCGATACCTGTCGACGTGAAAGTGATCATATCCTCGTCCGTTGCACCAAAGAAGTCGTCAGACATGAAATGCGCTTCACGCGCTTCCCAGCCGGTGAACATTGATTTTGTCGGCATCGAAACGCTCACGGTCGAGTTGGCTGGGTTTTCCTGATCAAACATGATCTCGCCCTCAAAGCCCGAGAACATGCCGTAGGTCGTAGAGAAACCGAGGTGGTTATAGGAAAAGAGGACCTGTGAGTGGCTGGAATCCAGCATATATTTGTCAGCGGCCATCGCCATTGAGGCGGAAGCGGACATAAGGGCGGCGAGAACGAGGGATTTCATTTTGATTACTCCATGATTGAACATGAACAATACATGGGGCAGTTGCGACAAATCGCAATCCTGCACAGACAAACATGTTCTGCGCGCTCACGAACATCGCGGCATTTGCAGCGCTTCGGCGCCTTCAGGCGAGCTTACCCAATCCGCGCAAACAGGCCAGCAGCGTGGCATGCGCATTTGCATTGCTCAGAGAAATCTCGGCCAGCAAACGGCCTCCGTTGGCCCAAAAGGTAATGTGACGGCCATGCAGATCCACCGCGTGCAAATCCTCGAACGCGCAGCGCTCGATGAGCAACGGACCAGAGGCGACATCCTCACGGATCAGGCGAAGCTCCTTTTGCGCCATATCGACTTCGACACTCGGAGTCTCGAGGGGTTTGCTATGCTGGAACAGCGCAAAGGCGCCATAGGCCGCGAGAATGGACAGGACCAGCTTGAAGAGCATCACATCGCTTTCCCATGTAGCACCGGGCGCGATCCACAAGATGACGCCAGCAAGTCCCAATGAGACAGCGCCAAGCTTGCACGCCAAACGCGCTACAAAGCGGCTTCCGCCCAATGCATAGGTGATCCCCTTAACGGCAGGCATCTCATAGCTTTGATCGGCGGCAACTGTCATGGCGGGCTCCCTATCTCTGTGCCCGTTAATCATGCCGCCAGAATAAGACGAAAAGCCGACAGGCCATGGGCGCTTGCAGGGCAATCGGGTACTGACGATAAGACCGCCAAAAGGCGCGCCGCTTGTGCCGCGCGCATGACCGCTTGTGCTGCGCGCCAAACGGTGTATATGCGGGGCTCCTTTGCAAACACGTTTAACCGCGCAGACTCTCGTGACGGGGCAGCAAAGGATGAACGCCCTGTCTATGAAATGCGCCTTGATAATAAGTGGAGCACACATGCCGCTATATGAGCATGTCATGATCGCACGCCAGGACTTGTCCAATACACAAGCCGAAGGCCTAATCGAACATTTCGGTACCGTCCTGTCCGACAACGGCGGGAAACTCGTGGACAGCGAGTATTGGGGCGTCAAAACGATGGCCTATAAAATCAACAAGAACCGCAAGGGCCACTATGCCTTCCTGCGCTCCGATGCACCGGCAACTGCTGTGCAGGAGATGGAACGCCTGATGCGCCTGCATGACGATGTCATGCGCGTTCTGACCATCAAAATGGACGAGCACAAAGAGCTGCCTTCCGTTCAGATGCAAAAACGTGACGAGCGCCCAGAGCGCCGTGAACGTCGCTGATTTTAGCCTAGAAAGGACCTAACCCATGGCCGCTAAACCATTTTTCCGCCGCCGCAAAGTCTGCCCCTTCTCGGGCGACAACGCACCGGCGATCGACTATAAAGACACACGTCTGCTTCAGCGCTACATCTCTGAGCGTGGCAAGATCGTGCCTTCCCGTATCACCGCAGTCTCCGCGAAAAAGCAGCGTGAATTGGCCCGTGCCATCAAACGCGCCCGCTTCCTCGCCCTGCTGCCCTACGCTGTCAAATAAGGAGTAGATCATGCAAGTTATCCTTCTTGAGCGCGTTGCAAAGCTTGGCCAGATGGGCGACGTCGTCGACGTCAAACCAGGCTACGCGCGCAACTTCCTGCTCCCACAGCAAAAGGCGCTCTCCGCGTCCAAAGCCAACATCGAAGCGTTCGAGGGCCGCAAAGCCCAGCTTGAGGCCGATAACCTCGAGACCAAGAAAGAAGCCGAAGCGATGGCTGAAAAGCTGAACGGTCAGCAGTTCATCGTGATTCGTTCTGCTTCCGACGCAGGCGCGCTTTACGGCTCTGTCACCACACGTGACGCGGCCGAAGCGGCTACTGCCGAAGGCTTTACCGTGGACCGCAAGCAGGTCGTTCTGACCGCGCCCATCAAATACCTGGGCATCCACGAGGTACAGGTTGTCCTGCACCCCGAGGTTGAGGCCACAATCGAGCTGAACGTCGCACGTTCCGCTGAGGAAGCCGAGCTGCAAGCTGCTGGTAAATCCATTCAAGAGCTGGCTGCGGAAGAAGAAGCCGCAGCAGAGTTCGAGATTTCCGAACTCTTCGACGATCTCGGCTCTGCCGCGTCAGACGACGACGATCTGGCGGAATCTGCGGGTGTTGCGCCCACAGACACACCCGACAACGCCGAGGAAGGCGCACGCGACTAAGCGTCGCCCTGCCTGACACCAATAGAAACGCCGCGCAGTGATCTGCGCGGCGTTTTTCGTTTCCGAACCGGGATGCCAAGTCCTTAAGCAGAGCACCCAATTTCAAGCGAACCAGCGCAGCACCTTCTCCTCCTTCTGACTGCCATCGGCTGGACTTCTAACTTCCGGGAAGATTCACTCATTCGTCTGACCAAAATTCAGACCTGTCCTGTAAGTCGCGCTATCTTCAATGCACTTCCCTGTTTTCTTCATTCAGAACGCCTGCAGTAGGCGCATGGTCGACGTTGCGCTGCAGATGAGCGGAAGCATGCCGCAGGATCCCGCTCCGCTTGCCGCGTCCCCCACCACAGCTTACGCAACGGAGCGACTACATTGACGGAATTTCAAATGCAAATAATCAACCGCCGCTTCCTTTTGCTCGGAGGGCTTGCCACAGTTGCAGCGTGCTCTTCGCGAAACAGCACCAGCCCCGCGCCTGTCGCGCAACTCGATGTGCCGCTGTATCCCAATGAGACGCCCGCACTGCGTGCCTCGATTAACAGGTGGGCGGATCATTATGAGGTGCCACGCAGTCTTGTGCACCGCCTCGCCATTCGCGAAAGCACCCATAATCCTGCGGCGCGCAATGGCCCCTACTACGGCCTTTTGCAGATCCTGCCGCAGACGGCACGCACAATGGGCTTCCGCGGTAAGCCAACGGACCTGCTTGATGCTGATACAAACCTACAATTTGCGGTGAAATACCTGCGCGGCGCGTGGCTGCTGTCGGATGGAGATCAGGCAACGGCCATCAAATGGTACGCCCGCGGCTACTACTATGAGGCCAAGCGGCGCGGAATGCTGGTCGAGACAGGCCTGCGCGCAGGTTAGGGCCACGCTTCAGAATGCAAAAGGGCCGCTCGTTTGAGCGGCCCTTTCTCATTTCAATGTAGTAAAGCTTACTCGTCTTCGAGCGCTTCAACAGCCTTTTGCAGCTCGTCCTTGGAGACTTCTTTCTCCGCAACAGTCGCCTGCTCGAACACATGGTCAACGACCTTGTCTTCAAAGATCGGCGCGCGCATCTGCTGCTGCATCTGCTGGTTTTGCTGAACGAATTCAAAGAACTGACGTTCCTGACCAGGGTACTGGCGGGCTTGGTTCATGATCGCTTGCGTCATCTCGGCGTCGGTCACTTCGACCTCGGCCTTCTGGCCAAGCTCGGCCAGCAAAAGGCCCAAACGCACGCGGCGTGTCGCCAATGTGCGGTGCTCGTCCGTTGTCTCGATCTCGGGGTGATCATGGCCCTCAACCTCGGGGTTATCTTCATGCCACAGCTGGTGAGCAATCTGGCCCGCTTCCGCATCCAGAAGGCTTGGCGGCAGATCAAAATCAACCATGCCATCGAGCTGGTCCAGCAGACCACGCTTCATGATTGCACGGGACGCACCTGAATACTCGGCCTCCAGACGCTCACCAATCTGTACTTTCAGCGCGGCAAGATCTTCGGCGCCAAACTTCGTCGCCATCTCGTCGTTGATCTCGGCGGCGACAGGCTCTTTCACTTCCTTGATGGTGCAAGAGAAAACAGCCTCTTTGCCCTTCAGGTGTTCGGCCTGATAATCGTCGGGGAAGTTGACGGTGACGTCTTTTTCTTCCTCGGCTTTCACGCCAACCAGCTGCTCTTCAAAACCCGGGATGAATGAGTTGGAACCCAGCACCAGCGGATAGTCCTCGGCGGAGCCGCCTTCGAACGCTTCGCCGTCAACTTTGCCTACGAAATCCATGACAACCTGATCGCCGTCTTTGGCTTTGGAGCCTTTCTTGCGCGCTTTGAAGTCCTGTGCTGTTTCGGCCAGTGATGCGAGCGCTTCGTCGATGGAAGCGTCATCCGCTTTCACAACCATTTTTTCCAGCGAGATTTTGGTCAGATCAACTTCAGGGATCTCTGGGAGCTTCTCGTAGGACATGGAGACTTCGACATCGTCGCCTTCTTTCCAATCCTCATTGGTCATCTTCACGTCTGGCTGCATCGCAGGGCGGTCACCTGACGACTCGAAATGCTCGTTCATAGCGCCGTCGATGGCTTCCTGCATCGCTTCGCCCAGAACCTTGGGGCCAAACTGCTTTTTCAAAAGCGGCATCGGCACTTTGCCTTTGCGGAAACCCTTCATCTCGACGTCGGGCTGTGCTTCTTTCAGCTTTTCCGTGACTTTATCGTCCAGCTCGGCTGCTGTCAGCGTGATGGCGTAGCTGCGTTTCAGACCTTCGTTCAGCGTCTCTTTGACCTGCATGTGTGCTCCATAGCGTTTGGCCGCACAAACGCGTGCGGGTGAAAAATTTGTGCCCTTCTAGGGCTGGGGGCGGACGGGTGCAAGCACCGTTTGAACTGCGCGAACGCAGCTACATGCCGAGCGCTTCCTTATACATGTCCAGAACCGCCTCTTCCTCGGCGATGTCATTGGGCTCACGCTTGCGCAGCGCGATGACTTTGCGCAGCACTTTGGTGTCATAGCCACGGCCCTTGGCCTCTGCCATGACTTCTTTCTGCTGCTCGGCGAGGTCTTTCTTCTCGGCGTCCAGACGCTCGATCCGCTCAACGAACTGGCGCAGCTCGTTTGCCGTAACCTTATAGGTGGCGTCGCCCACGGCGTCCTCAACGGGGCTAGGGTTGGTGCTAAAATCACTCATGGAATGGCTCCTTACGCTGCGCGGTAATGGGGGTGTATCGGCGGCCTTGCTACCCTGCGTCTCGCGCGGCGGCAAGGCACACTTGCCGAGTGGCGCAGATTATCCTATCTCCGCCGAATGGAACAAACATCACTGAGCATTTTCGAGATTATTATATGGGCGGGCACCGCGGTGTCTCTGCTCGGCCTACTGGGTCTTGTCTATTGTATCGTCCGCGTCAGTCGCGCCAAGCGCGCAGGAATGAGTGATGAAGAAATGCGTGCCGAGCTGAAGAAAGTCGTGCCGCTCAATCTGGGTGCTCTGTTTCTGTCGGTCATCGGATTGATGATGGTCATCATCGGTATTTTTCTGGCCTGAACCCGCTATTTTCCCGGACAAGGTCACCGCTGTTTTAGCAGGTACCAGCATCAGAATGGTCTGTTTGGGAACGGATGCACCTCAGGTCACTTCGTGCGCAACATTCTGCAGGGCACCAAGGACATATTCCTTTCGCCCTTTGCGGCATCTGCTGGACAGTTGGCGCGCGGCGGCGTAAATCCGAACCATGGATATTCGACAGATCACCCCCCGCTACTACGTCGCGCCGCAAATCATGCCTGACCAGATGTCTGCGCTGAAAGAGGCAGGGATCACACGCATCCTTTGCAACCGCCCCGATGCGGAAGTCCCCGCCCATTGTGCTGCGGATGCCATGCAAGCCGCAGCCGAGGCCGCAGGTCTGGAGTTTCAATTACAGCCGCTGACGCATCAGACCATGACCGAAGAGATCATCGAGAGAAACCGCGAGATCGGGGCAGACCTTGAGGGTGTGACCTTGGCCTATTGCGCTTCTGGCACGCGGTCTTGCGTCGCTTGGGCACTGGGGCAAGCGGGCAGGCAATCCGCAGATGACATCCTGACAGCCGCGCGTAGCGGCGGCTATGATCTGGACAATTTGCGGCCCTATCTGGAGCAGCACGCGCCCTAGGTCGACCATTCGAGGGAAAGCGCATGACCGATTAAGCACCGTCGACACGTCTTTCCGTGTCTTCCTGCAGCGCATCATATTCGGCCATTCTCGCATCTGCCGCTTGTTCCGCATCATCGAGGTCAGGCAGATCATTTACATCGCTGATATCGCCGAACACATTTATGTCTGACAGGGTCGGCAAGCCCGCGGCACCGTTGTCATCCACAAAGTCAGTTTCCTCTTGGAAATCAGCAGCCGACACGCTCCCGACAGGCAGTGTTACATCAGGCAAATCAAGCTCTTCGCGATCAGAGGCACGGCGGCGCGGTTGCGTATGCTCTTTGGCGCGCCCCTGCTCTACCTGAACTGCGCGCATGCCATCAATCTGGCCCAATGTACCACGGCTGACAACCGAGCCGTTGGCATCAATAACCAGTGCCTGCGCCATGCTATTGACGTTTATGTCCAACAGGTCGCCCACCTTGAAGTCACTCACTGCGCTTAGCGGCATGCTCACACGGGTCAATGCAATCATCATCTCCGCCTGTAAGCCAAAGACCGTATCTGACAGCGTAGCAGTAGGTTGCGAAACCGCACCCGCGTTCTCGTCCACGGTTTCCTCAACGGGCGCTTCTCGTCGCTGGGGAAGGATCAAATGGAGTTTCCCGGCACTGGCCCCTCCTGCAAGATCGAGCGTCACCTCGATCAATTCATAATCGGACTGGTCCAAAGCCATCTGCGCTTGGCGCGCTTCCTTGGCCCAGACGCCAAAGCGGTATCCCTCCAGCAAAGACTTGTCCGCCGCCTCTTCGGCAAGATGTGCCGCGTTCTTCATCAGCTCTACAACGAAGGGCGCGCAGAGCGTCGCATCAGTTGCAGTGCAGCTGCGATGTGTCGCGTCCTTGGCCTGTGATGCAACCTTTCCAGTTGTCTGCTGCTGGATCAACCCCGCCATCAAGGCGGGGTCAAGCATCGCTACTGCCACCTGATTATCCGGCCCGTCCATCAGCAGCAACAGCGCGGATGCATCCAACACATCCTTGATCTCACTGCCCCCGATGCCTCTGCGCGTCACCCCGAGTGCGTTCATCGCCATGCCCATCAAACGCTCGGCTTGCTTTGCCGCAGTGAGCCGCAAGGCACGGCCCAACGTCATAGCCCGCTCCGCATAGGCCTCACGACCTGTACGCGCTTTGCGTTGCATGAGTGATGTCATTTGCTCCGCGCTCATCTTTGCTGCAATCCCCTCGCCCGCCTAAAACGCCGCACAGCGCTGCCAAACCATTGCAGGTAAAGGGCGCATGCCGCGGAAACACATCTCGGAATTGGTCCTAACGCAGAATGGTTACCAGCGTCTTTATGCGGAGTGGGCTTGGCGGGGCTTCGCAAAAGTGGCGGTGCGTGGCAAACGCACATCAAACCTGCCGCCATGGGTCTGTTCCACATAGGAAATATCTCCGCCCAAACGCGCAATGATTTCACGACAGATTGCGAGGCCAAGTCCGGCACCACTGGCCTCGGATTTGTTGAGGCGCGCAAATTTTTCGAAGATCAGGTTTTGTGCATCGGGCGGGATGCCACTGCCATTATCGCTAAAGCCGATGATAACCTCATCCTCCTGCTGGCGCACGGCAATCGTCAAAACGGCAGCCTCCGCATCGCAGTACTTCATCGCATTGGTAACGATGTTGATGAAGACCTGCGCCAGTCGGTCACCGTCAGTCAGCAACGCAATATCCTCTCCCTGAGGGCTACGCTCTACTTTCAGGCTACCCCCGCCGCTGGCCTGCGCTGTGATGACCGCCCGCTCGATGACATCGTGCAGGTTAACGCGCTGCGCGTTAAGCGACACGCGGCCATTCTCCAACACTGACAGATCCAACAGATCATCGAGCAACCGCGTCAGGCGGATCGTCTCGGAATGGATGATAGAGGCATAGCGCTTCTGCTCTGCCTCGCTTAACCCCTCAATATCACGCAAGATTTCCGAGAACGCACGGATCGAGGTCATCGGTGTGCGCAATTCGTGGCTGATCTGGCTGAGGAAATCATCCTTTTGATGCGACAGCTGCGTCAGCTTCTTATTGGCATGGCCTAATTCCTGAGCGGTTTCTGTTAACTCGCGGGATTTCACCTCGAGCTGGCTGGAGTATTCCAGAATCTGGGCCGACTCATCGGCCACCGCCATAAGGTCTTGCACCGAAATGGCCTGACCACCAATAATCTGCCCGATCATGGCACTGGCTGTTGCAGCACCAACTGACGCGGCCAACTCCCGCTCAAGCGCTTGCACAAACTCCGACGTGGGCAGTGGCGTGCTGCTGGAACGTCCCTGCCGCTCTGCGTGCTGGGCAAAAAACGATTGCGCCTCGGTCGCCCCCAGAATGCGCTGCGACATGACCATTAAATCTTCTGCACCGCCCTCCGAAGCGACCCAGCCCCCCGCTGGACCGCGCGAGGTATTAAAGACATTCACAAATTGCGCGCCCTGCAAACGCTCCAGCGGCGTTGGAAAGCTGAAGATCGAGACCACAAAGAACACCAGCGCATTGAGCGACAAGCTCCACCAGACGGCGTGAACCGTCGGATCGATGCCTGCAATCCCGAAGAGCGCCTCGGGGCGCAGGGCAGACCAGCCGAACAAACCATCGGTAAAGATAACCGCGGGCAATGCTCCGTCCGGCCCAAAGCTCGGCAGCAACATGGTGAACATCCAGATCACAAACCCGATGCTCAGCCCCGCAATAGCGCCAGTGCGTGTAGACCCGCGCCAGAAAATACCGCCCAACAACGCAGGCAAAAACTGTGCCACGCCGCCGAAAGAAATCAACCCGATTGCCGCCAATGCGCCAGAGCCGCCAGACGCGCGGTAATAGAGATATCCAAGCGTAATAATCATCAGGATCGACAGGCGCCGCGCACGGATCACAACGCCGCGCACATCACCCGACTGCTGTGCGCCTGTATTGCTCAGCTGGAGCCACAAAGGCATCACGATATGGTTCGACATCATTGTGCTCAGTGCAAGCGTCGCCACAATCACCATCGAGGTCGCCGAGGAAAACCCACCCAGAAAAGCGAGCATCGCCAGCCCATTTTGTCCCTGGCTCAGCGGGACGGTCAGCACGTAGAGGTCGGGGTTGGAACCTGCTGGCATCAACTCAAGCCCGATGACGGCAATTGGCACTACAAAAAGACTGATCGCCATTAGATACAGCGGGAACGCCCAGCTGGCGATTTGCAAATGCCGCTCGTCATCGTTTTCGACCACCATCACCTGAAACATACGCGGCAGGCAGACAAACGCCGCCGCCGAGACGACAATCAACGCGGTCCAGCGGCTGCCGCTGGTCTGCCATGTGCCGATGGGCGAGGCATCAATCCGCGCCACCGTCTCGGCCACGCCACCTGCAATGCCCCATACCACGAATGCTCCCACTGCCAAAAGTGCGATGAGTTTTACAACCGCCTCCACCGCGACGGCGATAACAACACCGTGGTGGCGTTCGTTTACATTGAGATTTCGTGTGCCGAACAGAACCGTAAAGACAGCCAATCCGGCCGCCACCCAAAAGGCGGCAGTGTCGTTGGTCTGCGCCACCTCCCCCAGCCCTGTTTCAGCGGACGCAAAGATGGAGACCGACAGGGTAACCGATTGTAATTGAAGTGCGATGTAAGGCGTTACGCCGACAACGGCCATGATCGTAATCATAACGGCCAGAAGGTTCGACTTCCCGAACCGCGCCGAGACGAGATCGGCCAAGGACGTCACCCGTTGGGTGCGTCCGATCCGCACCAAACGGCGCAAGACCCACCACCAACCGATCATTACCAGCGAGGGACCGAGATAGATCGTTATGTATTCAAGGCCCGACCGCGCGGCGTATCCAACAGCGCCATAAAACGTCCAGGCCGTACAATAGATCGACAGCGACAGCGTATAGACCAGCGGGGAGCGCAACAGCCAACTGCCCTTGCCGCGCAAAGCGGCACGCTCGGCGAGAAAGGCCACAACGAAGAGGCCAGCGACATAGACAAGGCACACGGCAATGAGCTGGTTCAGCGTGACCATCAGCCGTCTGTCGCCTCTTCCAAGGGCCCATCGGCTTCATCATGATGCCTCACCCTTCGCCACAAAGCGAATGAGGCCGTAATCGCAAGGATCCAGACCACGAAAAGATACCAGATCGCGACTGAAAGTGCTGTCTGTGCGCCCTCTTCGGCGGTATTGGGCCACATGGTCGGCAACACCAGCCACAAGAGCGTACACAACAGCGGCAACATACGCACAGCGTCCATAATCCTGCGGCGTCGATAACTGTGGCGCTCCAGAAAGAGGCGCGTGTCAGGCATCCGACTGCGCCTTGTCCAAACGCCCGTCCGTCAATTCGCGCACAGCCGTCAGGATTTCATCGTTGGAAAACGGTTTGGTCATGAACCGGCTCACGCCCGCCTGCTCTGCCATCTCGCGGTCGCGGTTTTGCCCGCGCGCGGTAAGCATCAGGATCGGAAGATCAGACAGAGCCGCATCACTGCGCAGCTCGGCCAATATCTCAAAACCTGTTTTGCCCGGAAGCATGACATCAAGCATAACCAGATCAGGCATTGCGGCGCGGATCACTTCGGCCGCATTCCCGCCGTTTGCCAACGTTTCGACCCGCCATCCTTCGCGCCCCAGCAAAAAGCGGATCGCCTCGGCAATGTTCGTCTCGTCCTCGACCAAGACCACATGTTTGCTCATGTCAGCACCCTCCCCAGCGATGCACATTCCAAACAGCCACGATCCTCCCGATCACGCGTGTTTGGTAGCGTCGCCAAGATGCACCCAATCCGCAAAAGTGTCAAAAGCTAGTAGCTTTGCATAATCGACAGCTCGCGCCGCTCGGAGCAGTTATCAATCGCGCAGACGCGACAGGTCACCCCCACGGCGCGCGCGGGCATAGCGGCTTGCGGCACTCCGACGGGTACCAGCAGCATAACGAAATGTGCAGAAGGTACTGCGTTATACTGTGAAGCATCCCCGACATCTGCTGCAGCATAGGCGTCGAACTGGGTGTCCCCGCGGCCCAATTGCGCCAGTCGTTCGTACATCAACGCGCCCCCACCGCCCGACGATACAGCAGCAAACAAAGGCCAAAGCGGGCAACAACTGTCAAAACGCGGTATGGTAAAGCCGCTGACTGCCTTCCCGAAAACGATGGCACCCGCACGGTCACACACCACCAGCCCCGCCTTGAGCGTCGGCACGGCCGCAAGACGGCGGAGAATGACCGCAGGCGGAACCGAAAATACTCGCGTCAGGGCCAAAGGATCGACACCCTCTCGCGCAATCGCCGCTTCCAGCTTTGCGAGCGGCAACAGTTTCGCATCGGCATGCATCTGCGCCAAGATGCCGCGCAGGATGAAATGCGCACCCGCGGACAGATCCTGTGCTGCCTGTCCAAGCAGGATCTCCACCGCTGTTTGTGCAGGCTCCCCTTCCAACGCGGCAAAGTAATATCCATGCTCCACCAAGAATGCGTCCACCTCTTCTTGCGCCGATTGCCTGCCATTTGTTTCGCCCTGCGCTTTCTCGAGGTGCATAACAAGAGACTGCGCACTCTGGGCAAGCCTGAGGCTGTCATCGTCGAGATTGGCGTAGAAGCGATCCTGCCATTCGCGCTCCAACACCTCATCGCCTGTGAGGATTTCCGCTGTGGAGCGGACCGCCGCCGCAGTGGTCAGCAATTCGTGCATCTTATCGGCAAGCATGGGATCATGGGCCATGCGGTCGCTTAATGTCTCGACAGTGCGCTCAAGGGCTGCGATGCGGCGCTGACTGGCCGCAAGCGCCTCGGCCCAAGCGGGAAAGCGGCCCGCAAAGGCTTCCGCACCCTCCGCATCTTGCGCGCTCAGTTTGGCAGCCGCTGCGGCCTCCCCCAGAACGCCCAGCAAGGCGACCTCGGCCCCTTCCGTGAGGGCCTGCGGCTCCACCTCAAGGGCCGCCGCAAGAGCGAGCAGCAACTTTCCCCCGATTCTGCGGCGGTTGTGCTCAATCAGATTGAGATAGCTGGCGGAGATACCGATCTGTTTGGCCAGATCGCCCTGCTTGACGCCCTGCATGATGCGGCGCTCACGAATGCGGCTGCCTGTCAGATCATCACGACCCATGAGATAAAATCATCGAATTAACATTCATTATCAATTGCTTTCTGCGCTGCAACATCACAAATTTTACAGACCTGAAGAATATATGTCTATTTATTTACAAGAGTATCCATTCATTCAAGGGGCTTGTTGCGACAACGACTTCCCGCCCCGATACTGCGTTTACACTTTATGGTGTCAGCACCACCGCCCGGGAGAAGGCGCAGGTGCATGTTTCAACACTTTCGGGAGGACTTCATGTCTACTTTCAATCCAACACGCCGCGGCCTGATCCAGACTGGCGTTGTTGCCGGTGCGGGTCTTGCACTGCCAACATATCTGCGCGCCGACGGCCACTCCGGCTTTACCAATGCCCCCACAGGCGACACTGTTACGCTGGGTTTCAACGTACCACAGTCAGGCCCATACGCGGATGAGGGCGCAGACGAGCTGCGCGCATTCGAGCTGGCGGTCGAGCACCTTAACGGCGAAGGCGACGGCGGCATGCTGCAGACCTTCAGCTCGAAGGCGCTGGACGGCACAGGCATCATGGGCAAGAAAGTCCAGTTCGTCACAGGTGACACACAGACAAAATCAGACGCCGCACGTGCATCTGCCAAGTCCATGATCGAAAAAGACGGCGCCGTTATGATTTCCGGTGGTTCCTCCTCAGGTGTGGCCGTTGCCGTACAGGCGCTGTGCCAAGAGGCGGGCGTTATCTTCATGGCGGGCCTCACGCACTCCAACGACACAACGGGTAAAGACCGCAAAGCCAACGGCTTCCGCCACTTCTTTAACTCCTACATGTCCGGTGCGGCACTCGCGCCGATCCTTGCCGCCGAATACGGCGCAGATCGCAAAGCATACCACCTGACAGCGGACTACAACTGGGGTTACACCACAGAAGAAGCCGTACGCTCCTCCACAGAGGCGCTCGGTTGGGAAACTGTTGCAGCTGTGAAAACACCGCTGACATCAACAGACTTCTCTTCCTACATCGCTCCCGTGATCCAGTCCGGCGCAGACGTGCTGGTGCTGAACCACTACGGCGGCAACATGATCAACTCTCTGACAAACGCGGTCCAGTTCGGCCTGCGCGACCAGACAGTAAACGGCAAGAATTTCGAGATCATCGTGCCGCTCTACTCCGAGCTGATGGCCCGTGGTGCGGGTGCCAACATCAAAGGCATCATCGGCTCCCAGAACTGGGACTGGTCGCTTGAGGACAAACTGGGCAGCCGCTATGCGGGTACGAACGCCTTTGTTAAATCCTTCGGTACAAAGTACGGCTTCCCACCCTCACAGGCGGCGCACACGTGCTATGTCCAGACACTGCTCTATGCAGATGCTGTGACGCGTGGCGGCTCGTTCAACCCATGCTCCGTAGACGAAGCCCTGACGGACTTCGAATTCGACGGCTTGGGCAACGGTCCAACACTCTACCGTGGCGACGATCACCAGTGCTTCAAAGACGTTCTGGTTGTGCGCGGGAAAGAGAACCCAGAAAACGAATTCGATCTCGTTGAGATCGTTGAAGTTACCGCAGCTGACAAGGTCACTTACGCAGCTGACCACCCGCAGTTTGCGGGCGGCTCACTGGGTACATGTAACCCGGGCGCATAAGCGCATTTCGCAGGGCGGGTCATGTGCCCGCCCTGCACTCCTTTTGCCAACACCAACAGCACGAAAACCGACCAAACGCCCCAGTCCGCTGGCAAGGCGCGCGGCGCTTGTGACAGATGGGACAGACCATGGACGCAATTTTTCTTCAAATTCTCAACGGCCTTGATAAGGGATCGGCATATGCGCTGATCGCTCTGGGTCTCACCCTTATTTTTGGCACTTTGGGCGTTGTAAACTTCGCCCATGGCGCATTGTTCATGATCGGCGCCTTCTGTGCTGTGACCTTTTCCCAAATCCTGACGCTCAGCCACAAGGCAACAGAACCTACGGGCACCGACTTTCTTGGCAACCCGAAGTTCGATGACATCATGTATGTGCACGAATGGTTCGGCCAATCGACGGGCGACTGGATGATCGACTGGGCGGTACCTCTCTCGATCCTGTTCACCGTCCCTGTAATGATCGCCATCGGCTTCATCATGGAGCGCGGCCTGATCAAACACTTCTACAACCGCCCCCACGCCGACCAGATCCTTGTGACTTTCGGTCTGGCGATCCTGCTGGGCGAGTTGATCAAATATTTCTACGGGGCCAACCCCTACCCCACGCCGGCACCTGCAGCCTTTGCAGGTTCGTTCGACTTCGGGGCGATGCTGGGCTTTGATCCCAACACGATCATCTACCCCTACTGGCGCCTGATCTACTTCTGCTTTGCTGCCGTGGTGATTGGTGCGGTCTTTGCCTTCTTGCAGTTCACCACCTTCGGGATGGTTGTGCGCGCTGGCATGGCCGACCGCGAGACTGTGGGCCTGTTGGGCATCAACATCGACAAACGCTTTACCATCATGTTCGGGATTGCTGCTGCGGTGACGGGTATGGCAGGGGCAATGTACGCGCCCATCAACTCGCCCAACTACAACATGGGCATGGACTTTCTCGTGCTGAGCTTTGTTGTGGTGGTTGTCGGCGGCATGGGCTCACTGCCCGGTGCGGTGCTGGCGGGCTTCTTGCTGGGCATTGTGGAGAGCTTTGCCTCCATGGGTGCCGTGCTCGAAGTGATCCCGGGTATTAACCAGATCATCATTTACCTTGTTGCGATCATCATTTTGCTGACACGTCCCCGTGGCCTTCTTGGCCGTGCCGGCGTGATGGAGGATTAAACCCATGCTTGGACTTACAAAACGCGACGCAGGTCTGCTGGCGATTGTGGCCGCCCTGTGTATCTTTGCCCCCTTCATCCTCAACCCCTTCCCCGAAGGGTCAGGCATGGCGCAATTCAACGCGGGCTATCCCGATTTGATGCAACGTCTGGTAATCTTTGGCATCTTTGCCATCGGCTTTAACATCCTCTTCGGCCTCACAGGCTATCTCAGCTTCGGCCACGCTGCCTTCTTGGGTGTGGGTTCTTACGCTGCGATCTGGATGATGAAGCTGCTGACGATGAATGTTATCCCCGCGATCATCATCTCGGTTCTGGTGGCGGGCCTGTTCTCGCTGCTGGTGGGCTATATCTCGCTGCGCCGCTCGGGCATCTACTTCTCGATCCTGACACTGGCCTTCGCGCAGATGTCCTATGCTCTTGCCTACTCGGTTCTGACGCCGATCACGGGCGGTGAGACGGGTCTTCAGCCCAAGTACACTGATCCGCGCATCCTCGATGGCGCGCTTGAAGGTGGTGCCACGCCGCAGGCCAACCTGTTTGGTCTTAGCATGAAGTCCAGCACCGAGCTGAACATCGGCGACTGGGTCTTCACCTTTAACGCGGGCTACTACATCGCAGCCTTCGTCATGCTGATCGCCTTCTACCTGTCGATCCGCATCTTCCGCTCACCCTTTGGCATGATGCTGCGCGCTGTGAAATCCAACCAGCAGCGGATGAACTACACGGGCCTCAACTCCAAGCCCTACACGCTGGCGGCCTTTGTCATCTCAGGCATGTATGCAGGTCTTGCGGGCGGTCTTTTGGTGGCGATGGATACCCAAGTGGGCGCCGAGCGTATGTTCTGGACCGCATCGGGCGAGGTTGTGATCATGACCATCCTTGGCGGTGCGGGCACGCTGATTGGCCCTGTCCTTGGTGCGGGTCTGATCAAATACATGGAAAACATCGTCTCCAAGATCAACAAGACGGTTCTGGAGCAGTGGTTCGCCTTCATGCCCGACGGCATCGAGGACCTGCTGGTCACTCTGGTCTATCCCTTCGTGGGCAAAGGCTGGCACCTGACGCTGGGTCTTGTGTTTATGCTGGTCGTGATCTTCCTCCCCGGTGGTCTGGTTGAAGGTGGCAGCCGCGTAGGCAATATGTTCCGCCGCAAAAAGACTGACACCGACACGCCTGCGGGCAAAACAACACCTGCTGAATAAGGAGCGCTGACGATGGGTATTCTCGAAGTCAAAAACGTAAACAAGCGCTTCGGCGGTCTGCAAGCCTTGGGTAACGTAAACCTGAGCGTTGCAGAAAACACAGTGCACGCGATTATCGGCCCGAACGGGGCCGGTAAATCCACCCTGCTGAACTGTCTGGTGGGCAAGCTCATCCCTGATACGGGCTCTGTCATGTTTGACGGCAAATCCGTGCTGGGGCGCAAGCCCTTCGAGATCAACCAGATGGGCATTTCCCGCGTGTTCCAGACGCCCGAAATTTTCGGAGATCTGAGCGTGATGGAAAATATGTTGATCCCGTGTTTTGCCAAACGCGATGGCGGGTTCTCCATGCACGCCATCGGCAGTGTCGACACGGAAAAAGACGTTGTCGAGAAGGCCAAGAAGATGCTGGAAGACATGAAGCTCTATGACAAGCGCGACATGCACGCCTCGTCGATGTCACGGGGCGACAAACGCCGCCTCGAGATCGCCATGTGCCTAAGCCAGGAGCCACGCTTGCTGCTGCTGGACGAACCGACGGCGGGTATGGCACGGGCCGATACGAACAACACCATCGACCTGTTGAAGCAAATCAAGGAAGAGCGCGACATCACGATCTGCATCATCGAGCATGACATGCATGTGGTCTTTTCACTGGCAGAACGGATCACCGTGCTGGCCCAAGGCACACCACTGGTCGAGGACACACCCGACAAGATCAAGGGCCACCCGAAGGTCAAGGAAGCCTACCTCGGAGAGACGCAGGAGGTTTAATCCCCTGCCCTTAACCTGCGTCTGAAGGATAATTGATATGACGACTGATACACTGAGCAAAAACCAAGCCAACCTAGCCAAGAACGCTCCCGCGTTCCTCTCGGTCTGGGACATCCATGCCTACTATGGCGAAAGCTATATCGTCCAAGGCGTGAGCTTTAATGTGCATGAGGGTGAGATTTTGGCCCTGCTGGGCCGCAACGGGGCGGGTAAAACCTCCACCCTGCGCACCATTGCACAAATCGGTGACCCACAGCTTACACATGGTGAGGTCTGGCTTGACCACCAACCGCTGCACAAGATGAAAAGCTATGAAGCCTCTGCCGCTGGTCTGGCACTGGTGCCCGAGGACCGCCGCATCATTTCGGGTCTGACGGTTGAGGAGAATCTCAAGCTCGCACAAATCGCCCCGCCCATCGGCTGGTCGCTGGAGCGGGTGTACGAGCTGTTCCCCCGACTGGGCGAGCGCAAAAAGCAGGAAGGCACGACACTGTCGGGCGGCGAGCAGCAAATGCTGGCGATCGCTCGCGCATTGTGTCGCGACATCAAGGTGCTGCTGCTCGACGAGCCGTATGAGGGTCTGGCCCCCGTGATCGTGGACGAGATCGAAAAGACGCTCGCCATTATTAAATCACAGGGCATCACCACAATTCTGGTGGAGCAGAACGCCGTGCGCGCCCTGCAACTGGCGGACCGTGCTGTGATCCTTGATACGGGCGGCGTGGTTTTTGACGGCTCGGCCGAAGAGGTACTCAATAATGCCGAACTGCGCGCCGAATACCTCGCAATCTGAGGTACTACGCAGCAAAGCTCTGAATTGACCCGCTTCGGCGGGTTTTTTCATGTCTGACGCAGGGGAACATTGGGGGAAGTCGCACCTTCCAATGGGGTAACGCTTGGCCTATAAGCGGGTAAACGTGCGCACGCAAAGCGCCCCCTTCGCAACGGTCGAGGACCCATATGACAAAAAATACTCATGACTCCGATGTCGCATTTATCCGCGCATTGGCTGAACTGCTGAACGAAAACGACCTGACAGAGCTTCAGGTCAAACGCGACTACGCCGAGGACGACAGTCTTAATGTCCGCGTCTCTCGCAAGCCGCCCCAGCAGGTCATGGCAGCCCCTCGGTCCGTGCAAGCCGCAGCACCCGTTGCTTTGGCCGCACCTGCTGCCGCAGCCACCGCTGAGGCCGCTGGCGGCGCAGATCCCTCCTCCGATCCGGGTGCGGTAACATCCCCCATGGTCGGCACCGTCTATACCGCACCGGAACCGGGTGCTCCTGCGTTCATCGCAGTGGGCGCACAAGTCTCCGAGGGTGATACACTGCTGATCGTGGAAGCCATGAAGACCATGAACCACATCCCTGCCCCCCGTTCGGGCACCGTCAAACGCATTCTGGTCGAAGACGGGGCAGCTGTTGAATTCGGCGCGCCGCTTGTGATCCTCGGATAAGGGGCACAGGCCATGTTCAACAAAATTCTTGTCGCCAATCGCGGTGAAATCGCGCTGCGTGTGATCCGTGCAGCACGCGAAATGGGCATCGCCAGCGTCGCCGTGCATTCCACCGCGGACAGTGACGCGATGCATGTTCGCATGGCGGATGAAAGCGTCTGCATCGGCCCACCCTCCTCGCAGGACTCCTATCTGTCGGTGCCCGCGATCATCGCTGCGTGTGAAATCACGGGCGCAGAAGCGATCCACCCCGGCTATGGCTTTCTCAGCGAGAACGCGGGTTTCGTGCAGATCATCGAAGATCACGGCCTGACTTTCATCGGCCCCACAGCCGAACATATCCGCATGATGGGCGACAAGATTACGGCCAAGGACACGATGAAGGCGCTTGGCGTGCCATGCGTGCCTGGCTCTGACGGTGGTGTGGCCACACTGGAAGAGGCACAGCGCCTTGGTGCCGAAATGGGCTATCCCGTTATCATCAAGGCGACCGCTGGCGGTGGCGGAAAAGGCATGAAAGTGGCTGAAAGCGCTGCGGACATGGAGCGCGCCTATCGGACTGCGCGCGCTGAAGGGAAATCCAACTTCGGCAATGACGAAGTCTATATCGAGAAGTATCTCACCACACCGCGCCACATCGAGATTCAGGTTTTTGGCGATGGCAAAGGCCGCGCCGTGCATCTGGGCGAGCGGGATTGCTCGCTCCAGCGCCGCCACCAGAAGGTGTTCGAGGAAGCCCCCGGCCCGTCGATTACGCCTGAGGAGCGCGCGCGCATTGGTAAAATCTGTGCCGATGCCTGTGCGAACATCAATTACATTGGCGCGGGTACAATCGAATTTCTCTACGAGAACGGCGAGTTCTATTTTATCGAGATGAACACACGTTTGCAGGTGGAACATCCTGTGACCGAAGCCATCTTTGGCGTCGATCTGGTGCGCGAACAAATCCGTGTTGCCGCTGGCCTGCCGATGACGTTCGAGCAGGATGACCTGACGATCAACGGCCACTCTATCGAGGTTCGCATCAACGCTGAAAAGCTGCCCAACTTCTCGCCCTGCCCCGGTAAGATTACGCAATACCACGCGCCCGGTGGGCTTGGTGTACGGATGGACAGCGCGCTCTATGACGGCTATTCGATCCCGCCCTATTACGACAGCCTGATCGGCAAGCTCATCGTGCATGGGCGCGACCGTCCCGAAGCGCTGGCGCGGCTCAACCGCGCGCTGGGTGAATTGATTGTAGATGGCGTGGACACCACCGTGCCGCTGTTTCATGCGCTTTTGCAGGAAAAAGACATCCACACAGGCGGCTATAACATCCACTGGCTTGAACATTGGCTGGAAACAAACCTCGGGGATGCCTGAGGGGTATGACCACGCTAACACCGGAGCTTTTGCTGCACGGCTATAGCGTGGGTATCTTCCCGATGAGCGAGGCCCGTGACGATCCGGAAATCTTCTGGGTCGATCCGCGCAAACGCGGTGTGATCCCTCTGGATGGCTTCCACATCTCCCGCTCCTTGCGCCGCGCCATGCGTCTGTCCGAGTGGCAGATTACAACAGATCGTGATTTCGAAGGCGTTGTGGACGGCTGTGCCGACCGCGAGGATACGTGGATCAACGCCGAGATCCGAAGTCTTTACAGCGCCCTGCATGGTCGTGGTCAGGCCCATTCGCTCGAGGTCTGGGAGGGGCGAGAGCTTGTTGGTGGTGTCTACGGCGTCGTACTCGGTGCCGCCTTTTTCGGAGAGTCGATGTTCTCTCGGCGCACCAATGCGTCCAAGATCGCGCTTGCCTGTCTGGTGGATCGTTTGCGGCAGGGCGGTTTCACCCTATTTGACACGCAATTCATCACTGATCATCTGAAATCACTGGGCGGGGTGGAGATCAGCCGCGCACAATATCACGCAGCCCTCGCCCATGCGAAAGAACAGTCTGCGTCATTTACCAAAGCTAAAGATGCCAGTCCTCAGGACGTGATACAGCGCATGACCCAGATGTCATAACGCGGATGCTCCATCGGGTTGAGCGCAGGCGCCGATGCGATCATCCAGCCTGAAAATACTGTCCCACTGCGTCCCGTCTCTGAAATTTCCATCGCGGCATAGGCATCGCCTGACGGGTTACCTTCGGGATAGCGGCATTCATTCAACACCACCTTGAGCCGCCCGAGCGTGGCAACCTGCCCGTTGCGTATTGAAATATCGACTGTTGTGCCTGACGTCTTGTCGAGGGCGCGCAGGATGGCACCATCGGCATTGCTTGTAGCCTCAGCGGTGGCGGCTGAGCCCCAAAGCGCGGCAATCAGGCAAAGCGCGTATTTCACTCGGGGCTCCACGCCTCGTAATCACCACGGTCTGCGGGCTTCTCGCGGCGGATCGATCCGCTGGGCGCATAGGCCAGCATGGTTCCTGTCAGGTTTTCCTGATGCGGTTTCTCCCACTCTTTATGGACGAGCGGTCTATCGGTGGGCGGCGCGTCATAGGTGCGGTGAATCCAGCCGTGCCAATCGGGATTGATGCGGCTTGCCTCGACTTCGCCGTTAAAAATCACCCAGCGTTTGCTGTCATCGGCATTGCGGTAATAGATATTGCCCTGCGCATCCTCGCCGACTTTCTCACCCTTGCGCCATGTGAAAAACCGCGTGTTAAGCGTCTGGCCGTTCCACCATGTAAAAGCGCTCAGAATTTTGCTGACAATGCCCATCGTTGCGTCCCTTTTAAAGCTGTCCCTGATATGGCCTAAACCGCGCCGCACGTCCAGTGATGTGAGCTGCAAATTGACGTAATCGCGCCTAATCCCCAAAGCGCAGCACCACAGCCAACCTTGCTTCAGGCGCGTAAACGAACAGCTTTCGGCCCTCTACGCCGCCAAAGCTCGTAAACCATGCAGCCGGTTGCTGTAAAATTGCCGATATCTGCGCCGCGTATCCGGCCACTCCCGCACCGTCAAATTTCTGTGGATCGCCAACAAGGCATTGATAGTGCGCACTTGAATTGAGGCTATGAGGTTCGGGAGTGCTGTGCCAAAATCCTTTCTGCATAAGATCATGGTTCTTAGACGTGTCGGGCAAATAGACCTGTGGCGGCTCTGATCTCGCAGTTTTCGGCAGGCGCAAGACGAGATAGGTACAGCCGTAGGACGGCTTGATCCGGCTTTTGTAGGCAAGCACTTTTTCGAACTCGAGATGCGGGAAGACCACAGCGGCATAGTCTTCGGCAGTTTGGGTCAAACACCCTGCTAAGGGCATACAGAACGCACAGAACGTGAGAAAACGGAGGCGCACTTCATTCAGATCCGTCGATCATCCACGATATCGCTGCGGGGTACGGCGGTGACTTCAATCTCGATGCGGTATTTCGGGTCGATAAGGCCGCATTCAATCATGGTCGCCGCAGGTGGATTGTCGCCAAAGGCCTCAGAAAGAATGGGCCAGCAGGCTTCGAACTCGGTACGGTCGGGCAGCATATAGGTGACGCGTACCACGTGAGCCATGTCGCTGCGCGCTTCGTTCAGCGCCGCCTCGATGATGCGCAATGCATCGCGGCACTGGGCGACAACATCATCGCCCTGCCCCACGGTGCCTGCCACATGCACAAAGCCACCTGCCACCACAGCACGGCAATAACCGACTTTGGCCTCAAACTCTCCACCAGAAGAAATGCGTTTCATATTAATCCCCTTTCAAACGCAAAAGGGCAGACCCATGGCCTGCCCCTTGCTCAATCTACTTGTCAAAATCACCCTGCGTTCGCAGGCTCTTTTTCAGCGTCTGCGTGGATCATCAATGGCTTGGCGTCTGATGTGACGGCCTCTTCATTAACGACAACCTCGGTCACGCTCTCCATACCTGGCAGGTCGAACATCGTATCGAGAAGAATATCTTCAAGGATCGAGCGCAGGCCGCGTGCACCTGTTTTACGGTCAATCGCGCGCTTGGCGATCGCTTGCAGAGCATCATCCGTGAATGACAGTTCAGTGTCTTCCAGCTCGAACAGGCGCTGGTACTGTTTTACCAATGCGTTCTTTGGCTTGGTCAGGATGGTGACAAGCGCATCTTCATCCAAGTCCTCAAGCGTTGCCAGAACAGGCAAACGACCAACAAATTCAGGGATCAGACCAAATTTAAGCAGGTCTTCAGGCTCCAGATCGGTGAAAATCTCACCAATGCCGCGCGCATCCTGATCGCGCACATCCGCGCCAAAGCCCATAGCAGACCCCTTGCCGCGTGCCGCAATGATCTTGTCCAGACCCGCAAAGGCACCGCCACAGATGAACAGGATGTTCGTCGTGTCCACTTGCAGGAATTCCTGCTGCGGATGCTTGCGCCCACCTTGGGGGGGCACAGAAGCAACCGTACCTTCCATCAGCTTGAGCAACGCCTGCTGCACGCCCTCGCCCGATACGTCACGGGTGATTGAGGGGTTCTCGGATTTACGCGTAATTTTATCAACTTCGTCGATGTAGACGATGCCGCGCTGTGCACGCTCTACGTTGTATTCGGACGCCTGCAGCAGTTTCAGAATGATATTCTCTACATCTTCACCGACATACCCCGCCTCTGTCAGCGTGGTCGCATCGGCCATCGTGAACGGCACATCCAGAATCCGCGCCAATGTCTGCGCCAGCAGTGTCTTACCACAGCCCGTCGGACCCATCAGCAGAATGTTGGATTTCGCCAGCTCGATATCGCCGCCCTTCTGGGCGTGATTTAGACGTTTGTAGTGGTTGTGCACCGCGACTGACAGCACCCGTTTCGCCATCGCCTGCCCGATGACATAGTCATCAAGGACTTCGCAAATGTCTTTGGGCGTCGGTACGCCATCCGTGGCCTTAAGGCCGGATGCCTTGGTTTCCTCACGGATAATATCCATGCAAAGCTCAACACATTCGTCACAAATGAAAACGGTCGGTCCCGCGATCAGCTTGCGCACCTCATGCTGACTTTTGCCGCAAAAGCTGCAGTACAAGGTGTTTTTGCTATCGCCGGTGGTTGAATTGGCCATCTGAGCCCTTTCAGGTCTGATACTTTGGTCTGTCTCCTGAAAATCAGGCGACACGAATAATTGGTCGTAAGCCTAGGTCACGCTCTGCGGCCGTGCAATCGCAAAAACCGCAGAGTGCGCCGTTGTGGCTTACTTGCCCTTCTTGGGCTTGGGTGCGTCTTTGTCATCTTCCTTGCCGCGGTTGGCTACGATCTCGTCGATGTGGCCCCAGTCTTTTGCCTCTTCCGGCGTCATCCACAGATCACGGTCCAGCGCTTTTTGCACTGTTTCATAGTCCTGTCCGGAATGGTCCATATAAAGCTTGTACATCCGCTCGCGCGTCTGCTCGATGTGGCGTGCAGAGATCAGCATGTCGGATGCCTTACCCTGACTACCGCCCGAGGGCTGGTGCACCATCACTTCGGAGTTGGGCAGCGCAAACCGCATACCCTTCTCTCCGCCAATCGCAATCACCGACCCCATGGAAGCGGCCATGCCGCAGATCAGTGTGGACACTTTGGGACGGATATACTGCATCGTGTCATAGATCGACAGACCAGCAGACACCTCACCACCAGGTGAATTGATGTACATGCTGATTTCCTTGGAGGGGTTCTCGGATTCGAGGTGCAGCAACTGTGCGACGACCAAATGGCTCATCCCGCTGTGGATGGGGCCGTTGATGAACACGATCCGCTCTTTGAGCAGCCGCGAGAAGATGTCATAGGCGCGTTCGCCGCGTGCTGTCTGCTCCACAACCATGGGAACGAGGTTCATGTATGTCTCGACGGGATCTTGCATATTTTGTGCCTTTAGTGGGGTTGCGCGGGACCATACCCGAACAAGCGTTACCACAAGATTAGTCCTCTGGTCGGGGACCTTCAAGGGGGGCTAGGCCCGTTTGCGCAGCACCTGTCTCTTATACACATCTCCGAGCCCACGAGACAGGCAGAAATCTCG
>OJDV01000177.1_pt1 | contig 26547 bp, 23 predicted proteins | sample 1592911 | NCBI WGS metagenome assembly OJDV01 (sample SAMN05416860, study PRJEB24817) | seawater metagenome | isolation source: Sea water | place: Canada:Atlantic | collected 2013-11 | reverse complement strand
GAGATTTCTGCCTGTCTCGTGGGCTCGGAGATGTGTATAAGAGACAGCCTAAAACATCTGATAAATTAGTAAGTTTTGGCGAATTATTATCTTCATATATCATTGCTGAAACTATGAAGTCTAGAGGAATGCATGCAGAGCAAAAGAATTCCCAAGAATTAGTAGTTACCAATTCTAACTTTACCAAAGCAGACGTTATTTATAAAGATACAAATGCAAATATTAAGACTTACTTTAAATCTGCAAATCAAGATATAACAATATTACCTGGATTCGTCTCTAAGTCTAATCGAGGAGAAATAACAACTTTAGGTCGTGGAGGATCAGATTTTACTGCAGCCATAGTGGCTTCAGCCTTGAAAGTGAAACAATTGGAAATTTGGACAGATGTAAGCGGAATGTATACAGCTAATCCAAAACTTGTAAAACATGCCTATCCTATAAAGCAGTTATCTTATCAAGAAGCAATGGAATTGTCGCATTTTGGAGCTAAAGTATTATATCCTCCTACGGTTCAACCTGCATTAGATTTAAATATTCCAATACATATTAAGAATACCTTAAAACCAAATGAAGAAGGTACTGTGATTTCTAACGAAACAGAAATTTCAAATAGTACTCCAGTTAAAGGTATTACTAACATCAACGACATTGCTCTACTCACATTACAAGGCAGTGGAATGGTTGGTATTCCTGGATTTTCAAAACGTTTGTTTGAAACACTTGCTCAGGAAAAAATAAACATCATTTTTATAACTCAAGCGTCTTCTGAGCATTCAATTTGTTTCGGAATTGATGTTAATGATTCTGAAAAAGCTAAAACAGCTATTGATACTGCTTTTGAAAATGAAATCTCTTTACATAAAATAGATCCAATACTTATTGAAGACGGACTATCCATTATTGCACTTATTGGTGATAATATGAAAAGTTTTCAAGGTATTAGTGGAAAAACATTCAGTACACTTGGAAAAAACAACATTAACATTAGAGCTATTGCTCAAGGTGCTTCCGAAAGAAATATTTCAGCCGTTATTGATAAAAATGACGTTAAAAAAGCACTGAATGTGCTGCATGAACGCTTTTTTGAAGTTAAAACGAGACAACTCAATGTTTTTATTGTTGGCATCGGTAATGTTGGCGAAAAGCTTATTGATCAAATCACACAGCAACACAGCTTTTTAAAGAAAAAACTTAAAATTGATGTTCGTATAGCTGGTATGGCTAACTCAAGAAAGATGGTCTTTAATGAAGAAGGTATCAATCTTAACGATTGGGCTTCACAGTTTCATTACGCAGAAAAATCAAGTTTACAAGGCTTTTTCAATAAGGTAGTAGAGATGAACTTACGTAATAGCATTTTTGTAGATATTACTGCAAATGAAGGTGTTTCTAACTGGTATGATGATTATTTAAAACAAAGTATTGCAGTAGTTGCTTGTAATAAAATTGCGTGTTCAGGATCTTACGAGTACTATAAAAAACTTCAAGATTTATCTTTAAGTTACAACACACCTTTTCTATACGAAACTAATGTTGGCGCAGGATTACCAATTATAAACACTTTAAATAACTTAGTAGCTTCTGGTGATAAAGTAACCAGTATTCAGGCCATTTTATCTGGAAGTTTGAACTTTGTATTTAATAACTTTAGTGATCGTACAAACATTCATGATACTGTTAAGCGTGCTCAATTTGAAGGTTATACTGAACCAGATCCTAGAATCGATTTAAGCGGTATTGATGTCGCAAGAAAAATATTAATTCTTGCTAGAGAAAATGGTGGATTGATGGAAATTGAAGATATCGATAACCAATCCTTTTTAACTGAAGCCAATCTCGATAGTAAGTCTGTAGATGATTTCTACAAGACACTTAAAGCCGATGAAGATCATTTTCAAAAACTATATGCTTCAGCAAAAGCTAAAAATTGTCAATTAAAATATGTTGCAGAATACAAAAAAGGAAAAGCAAAAGTAGGTTTAAGGGAAATCCCTGAAGGGCATCCGTTCTACAATTTAGAAGGAAAAGATAATATTGTAATGTTCTATACAGAACGTTATCCAGAGCAACCATTAATTGTTAAAGGTGCTGGTGCTGGAGCTGATGTAACTGCATCAGGACTATTTGCTGATATCATTAAAATTGGAAACAAATAAATGAACCAAATACAAATTTTCTCTCCAGCAACCGTTGCAAATGTATCTTGCGGATTTGATGTACTAGGCTTTTGTTTAGATACAATTGGAGATGAAATGATTATTAGAAAAACGTCTCAAAAAGGAATAACCATTTCAAAAATTGAAGGTTACGATTTACCCTTTGAAGCCAAAAACAATGTGGCTGGCGTTTCTGCTCTAGCTTTATATAAGGATGCAAATCCAGACTTTGGATTCGATATAGAAATCTATAAGAAAATCAAACCTGGAAGTGGTATTGGAAGTAGTTCTGCTAGTGCTGCTGGGAGTGTATTTGCAATGAACGAATTACTAGGGAAACCTTATAATAAAACACAACTCACAAACTTTGCTATGAAAGGCGAAGCATTAGCAAGTAATTGTGAACATGCTGATAACCTTGCTCCTGCTTTATTTGGCGGTTTTACTTTAGTTAAAAGCTTATCTCCATTACAGATTTTACAATTGCCAACTCCAAAAGATCTTTATGCTGTTGTTATTCATCCGCAAATAGAAATAAAAACTTCTGAATCTAGAGCTATTTTACCTCAAGAGGTCTCTTTAAAAAATGCCATCACCCAATGGTCAAATGTTGGTAGTCTAGTTCATGCCTTACACACTGAAGATTACAATTTATTGAGTAACAGTCTTAATGACGTGATTGTTGAACCACATAGAAGTAAGCTAATTCCGTATTTTGAAGATGTGAAACAAACAGCTATACATAATGGAGCCTTAGGTTCTGGAATTTCTGGTTCTGGTCCTTCAATTTTCAGTTTATGTAAAGGACAAGACAACGCAAATAAAGTTAAAGATGCCATTCAGAATATCTATTCTCAAACTGGTATTGATTTTGAAATTCATCTTTCAAAAATTAATACTGAAGGCATAAAAATATTGTAATCGATAATGAATTATTTCAGTTTAAATAAAAAAGCACCAAATACATCTTTTAGAGATGCAGTCATTAAAGGATTGGCTCCAGATAAAGGTTTGTATTTCCCTGAATATATTGAGGCTTTACCGAAATCTTTTTTCGAAAATATTGATAATCTATCTCATACAGAAATTGCTTTTCAAGCTATAAAACAGTTTGTAAGTACTGATATTCCAGAAGCTGTTTTAAAAGATATTATTGAAGACACTTTATGTTTTGATTTTCCAATAGTTGAATTAGACAAAAATATATCAACTCTCGAATTGTTTCACGGACCAACAATGGCATTTAAAGATGTTGGTGCGCGTTTTATGGCAAGATGTTTAGGATATTTCAATACCAATAACACAAATGAAGTTACTGTATTAGTGGCTACCTCTGGAGATACTGGTGGAGCTGTTGCTAACGGATTCCTAGGTGTTAAAGGCGTAAATGTTGTAATTTTATACCCTTCAGGAAAAGTAAGTGATATTCAAGAAAAACAATTGACTACTTTAGGTCAAAATATTACAGCTCTTGAAGTTGATGGTGTTTTTGACGATTGTCAGGACATGGTCAAAAATGCATTTCTAGATGAAGACTTAACTAGCAAAATGCAGTTAACATCTGCCAACTCTATTAATGTAGCACGTTGGCTTCCTCAGATGTTCTATTTTATGTTTGCTTATAAACAACTCCATAAAAAACATGCTGAGATTGTATTTTCTATTCCAAGTGGAAACTTCGGAAATATATGTGCTGGAATGATGGCTCAGAAATTAGGATTACCAATTAAGCACTTTGTAGCTTCAAATAATGCAAATAATGTGGTTACTGAATACTTAAATTCCGAAGTTTATAATCCGAAATCTTCAGTGCAAACCATTAGTAATGCTATGGATGTAGGAAATCCGAGTAATTTTATTCGCATTCAAGAAATCTATAAAAACGACTTCAGTTTACTAAAGGAGAATTTATCGTCTTATAGTTTTACTGACGAAGAAACTAAAATTGCCTTAGAAGATATTTACAAGACTTACAATTATATTGCAGATCCTCATGGAGCCGTTGGCTATTTAGGTTGTAAATCACATTTAGAAAGTCATCCAAATTCACATTATGTGTTTTTAGAAACGGCACATCCAACAAAGTTTTTAGATGTTGTTGAAGACGTAATTAAAATTAAAGTTGATTTACCTCCTCAAATTGAAGCGGTTATGGATAAAGTAAAAGTTGCAACGCATATTTCTACTTACGAAGATTTAAAAGCATTTCTTATTCAAAAAAACAAGGCTTAAATAATATAGAAATACACCATAAAAAAGTGACAAATGGCTCCACCTAATACAAAGAAGTGCCAAATCACATGATTGTATGGAATCTTTTCTATCGCATAGAATACAATTCCAACAGTATAGAATAAACCTCCTGCGAAAAGTAATAACAATCCGTTATTAGCCATACGATCTGCTAAGGTTGAAAAATCGAAAACAATCAACCATCCCATTACCAAATATAGTAGTGTCGAAAATATTTCGAATTTACCTGTGAAAAATATTTTTAGAATCACACCAAAAGTAGCTATTCCCCAAACTGTATAAAACAATTCCCAACCTAAACTATCAGGCAAAGTAATGAGTAAGACTGGTGTATAAGTTCCTGCAATAAGAAGATAAATACTAATGTGATCAACAATTCTGAAATAGTGTTTTCGTCGTTCTCCATTTACGGCATGATAAAACGTTGAAGCCAAAAAAAGAATGATAATCGAAATCCCGTAAACAATAACACTAAACAACGCATAAGGGGTTTCTTGTTTTAAGAATACAATTAAAAGAACAAGTCCTGTAATACCTAAAGCAGCACCAAGTGCATGACTCCAAGCATTTAAACGTTCTTCAAAAGGGGTTTGAATGCGCATTATTGTTTCGTTTCTGGTGCTTTATTATTAATCCATTTGTCTGTCAGATCGTAGTAATCAAAATCTATAGCAGGCTCTTGGCGCTTTAGTCTTCCATCTTGAAAGGCACGTTCTAATATGTCTTCAATTAAAAAGTCTTCTTTAACATTAATTGGATCAAATTCCTGTTTTAATGAAAGATCAAACATACTTGCTGTGGTATTAAACCAAAAGGCTTTCCAGCCATTCCTTAATTCTTTGATGAGATCGAAAGTTGTTATACCTGTTTGTCTATGAATGAGTTTTATTAAAATCTGACCTTCGGTTCGTGTTAATTTCTTGAGCTCTACTGAAAATTCATCTTCAATATATTTATGAATGAGTTTTGCATAACGTTTTTTAGCTCGCTTTGACTTTAGAGTTTCTAAACGATCCTTTAAACTTGTTAAACGTTCAGCTGCAAGCTTAGCGTAAGGATATACTTTTAAGGTTTTCCGTTTTAAAATCAAGTATTTAATTCGTTCGTCTTTTGAATCAAATTTCAGCTTATGCATTAACAAAACTTCATTAAGATCAATTGCTGTTTTAGGAATCGAATCGCCTTTGACCAGAATATATTTAACAACCGCTGAGTCCTGTGTGATTGGTTCAATTTGAGCCATTACAAAGACTGGAAACACAAAGAATATATACTTTAATAATTTCATTATAGTGTGTTGAGCTAAAACCATTCCAAACATGATTTCGAACTTTAGTCAAAATTAAATATTTACAAAGTGTTAAACCTTAAAATTCTATTAATATTATTAGTGAGATAAATAAAAACTCATAAATCGCTAGACTTATGAGTTTCTAATATTCAAATTTTAATTGAATTTATAACTTTTTCCGATTATCATCAGAACTTGTATCGATGAGTTTATTATAAGGGTCTACTCCAACTTCAGTTGGTTTTCTATCAACAATAATTGTGATTTTATTATTGATTTCAGTAATCTTATGTTTTTTCAAATACAATTCTACTTCTTTCTTTTTTCCATCTTCGTTTTCATCTTCAGCAAAAATTCCTATATCAATATAATCAGCTAATACAACAGAATACTCTGCTCTTTTCTTACCTTCAGCTTTATAAGTTAATGAATCTCCAACTTTCTCACCATAAAAACGTTTTCCTTTTTCATCGTTTCTATACTTACTTACATTAAACTCTATATCGACTTGAAACTTACCATTATCTAATTCGGTAACTTCAGAATCAACAATTTTGTTTTGATAAAGGGTAATGGTTTCGAACATGTCTTTAATAACATATTGTAAACTATCAGGTGTGACAGCTTTAATATGATTTACCATATCTATTGACGTTGTATAAGGCGCTTCCTGAAATTTCACTTTTTCAACATAGGTTTTTAAAGCACCATTTAAAACATCTTCTCCAATGTAATCACTCAAAGCGTAAAACACTAATGAGCCTTTTTGGTAACGAATATAACCTTGTCCATCGTTATACATTAGTGCATTTTCACGTTTTTGTTCAAAAGTTCTTGATACTAAGTAATCGTCTAAAGCTTTCTTTAAAAACTTACGCATTTCACTTTTTCCTTGTTGATGCTCTAAAACTTTTAAAGAGACATATTCAGACAAACTTTCTGATAACATCGTAGCTCCTAAAACATCTGCTCCAATAACTTGATGTGCCCACCATTGATGTGCAACTTCATGAACTGTAATAGCAAAAGGATAATCTACACCTCCTTCTTCAGTATCATCTACATCAGCAATAAAACCGACGCCTTCTGAAAACGGAATAGTATTAGGAAATGATTGGGCAAAACTTCCTCCAGTTCTTGGGAACTCAATAATACGAGCTTGTTTATGCTGATAAGGACTGAAATTTTTAGAGTTATAATCTAAGGATGCTTTTAAACCTTTCATCATTCTATCCAGATTATAATCGTGTCCTTTATGGTAATAGATTTCTAAATTGATGCCTTTCCATTCTTCTTTTTTAATTTCATATTTAGCAGAATTAAATGCATAGAAATTCAAAATTTTACTATCCATTTTATAATGGAAATATCGACGACCATCTTCTGTCCATTCTTTTTGAAGGTAACCTGGAGCAATGGCAATTTGATCTTCACTTGTACTAACAGTAGCTTCAAAATCAATCCAATCTGCATCTTTAGAAATATACGTATTTGCTAAAGCCGCAGAATCTGAAGGATGTGGTTTTAATTCATTTGGAGGTAAGTCGTATTTTTTACGAGTTTCATTATCCTGTAATTCGCCACCATTATATCCTAAATTAGGAAAAATTTGAAAGTTATTTATAAACGTTCCATTTCCTCGTATTGGAGAGAAAGGTCGTAACATTGTATTTGGCTTGTTATGCACTGTAATATCTAATTCTAGACTATCTCCTGGAAATAACGGTTGTTTTAATATGTAAATATCGAAGTTATACAAGGTGTCCTCTGAAACTAAAGTGTTTTCTCTATTGAATTTAAATGTACTTGGATAATCGTTATGATTTAATAATATACTATCAATGGATTGATTAGACTTATTAACCATTAGATAATTAGCCTTGGCATCAAAGTTTAATTCTTTTGGGAAAATATTTACGTCTGCTTTTACTGCAACGATTCTTGGTTGAATTGAATTTTCGTATTTTTTATAGGTCTTCTCCCACTCTACAGTCTGCTTTTCTGATTCCTTATTAGACGTATTAACATTAACAATATTGTTCTCATGATAAATTTTAAATCCAAGAGCAAAAAACCCAATTAAGAATACTAAGAGACCAATTATGGACAAGCCTTTAAAACGTGTTTTCGCTATAGATAAACGCTCTTTAAATGAATGTGGCAATCCTCTTACCCAAAATAAACTTGCAAGAATTAATAATACTAATCCTCCTAATAACCAATAGGTTTTATATATAAGATATCTCGAAGAAGATGTACCATAACCATTCATATCTGAATACGAAAATCCTGGCCCTTGATTGTATTTAAATATAGATTGCTCTATTCCCGCAAAACTTAAAAATGGCATTCCAATAGAGATTATTAATAAAATGAATAATCCTAAATACTGGTTTTTTACTAATGTCTGAATAAAAATGGAAAGCAATGCCCAAATTGCAAAGTGTATCAATCTTAATCCAAATAGTTCTTTTATATAATGACCAAATTCGAAATCATAATAGCCTTTATAAATTTGAAATATCATTCCGGATACCATTATTACTGCTAATAGTATCATTTGCATTTTTAGTAATGCAATAAATTTTGAAAGTAATAATGTCCAGTTTGGTATTGGTGTTGTATCGAGTATTTGATCTGTGTTTGCTGTTCTTGCTCTTTGCACTAACATTCCTGCATATAAAAAAGTACAGATGTTAATTGCTAAAAACATTCCTGATCCTCCACTTAACATCTTCCATGTTACAGGCAGTGTTGCCGTTCCGAAAAGATTACCAACTTCAGATAAACCAATTAGAATAAAAATCAATCCGACTAAAACTATACTTATAAAAGGCCAACTTTTAACAATGTATTTAAAATCTATATTAGATAATTTCCATGTTGTTTTTAAATTCTGAAGAAAAGAAAAATCATAATTAACTTTAGGTAAATTAATTCTTGTAATACCTCCAAAGTTACTTTTGGTTGAACGTTCACCCTTTTGTTTTCTGAATGAGAATGAGATTGCATTTTGACTAAATTTGAAGAATTTAAATACAAATCCGAAAACTAATGCACCTATTCCAAGCCATAATAATCTATTATATATAACAAGACCTTTAACTGGTAACATGTCTTCATTCTGTTCTGCAACTGTCCAATAGCGTGTATAATAATTTGCTGCTTCTGCTCCATAAGGATCTAAAAGCGCAGACAAGAATCTGTTGTCTGGATCTGAAAGTATGCTAGACACCAAACCTTGAATTAACATCAATAATATGATTGTAATAAAACCAGCTGCTATGTTTCTTGTAAAAGTTACTACTGCAAAAACAATAGCTCCAAATAATAGAACATTAGGAATTATATAAATAAAATAGGCTTGTAAATATGATGTAATATTGAAACTACCAACAATATCCTGATTGGTTCCTGGTAATCTAAATCCTAAGAACATCCCAATACCAATAACCAAAACAATAAGTGTTACGATGGTTACACTACTAAAAAATTTAGCAAACAGATAATTGGCTTTTGTAAAAGGATAGGAATATAAAATGGTATGCATTTCACTTTTATAATCTCTATAAATAGATACACCAATTATGGAAGGGAATAGAAAGAAAATAAAAGTTGTTAGTCCATTAAATAGACCTATTACTCCAATTGGTGAGTTCACAATTTTTGAAGAACCAGTCGTTACGGTTAAAAAATCGAAAATACCTGCAGAACTTGCAGATAAAAACAAGGCCAATATAAAAAATATTGTCAGGTATATATAAAAAGCTGGCTTTTTGAACCAGTATTTTAATTCGTGTTTAAATATTGTAGTAAACATGTTTTGCGTATTAGAGATTAGTTAAAGCTTATTAAGCAAGTATAGATTCGTCTTGCTTTAAAGCAATAAAATACACATCGTCTAATTGAGGTTCTGCTTGTTTAAAATCTTCAGCAGGTTTTTCTAATGCATGTACTCTAATATTTAAGGTATTGTCTTGGTTGTAATTTGATGACAAAATATTGAATAAACTTTCAGCAGCTTCTAAATCATCTCGCTCTACTATTTTAGTCCAAATCTGACCTTTAATTTCTTCAGTAGCATCTGTTGGAGTTATTTGTTTCAATATTCGTCCACCATTTAAAATAGCCATTTCATTACAAAGTTCTTTCACATCTTCAACAATATGAGTAGAAAAAATAACCGTACAATTGGTACCTACTTCTCTTAATACATTTAAGAATCTGTGACGTTCAGCAGGATCCAAACCAGCAGTAGGCTCATCTACAATAATCAGTTTCGGATTATTTAAAAGCAATTGTGCTATTCCGAAACGTTGTTTCATACCTCCAGAATATCCTGCCACATATTTCTTTCTTACATCATATAAATTAGTGATTTCTAAAACCTCTTTAACTAAGGCTGATCTTTCAGGTTTAGAACTTACTCCTTTTAAGGTCGCAAAATAATCTAATAAGTCTTCAGCTGACATTTTTGGATAAACTCCAAATGCTTGAGGCAAGTACCCAAGAATTTTTCGCAAAGACATATTATCTTCTAATACATTAATATCACCAAACATAATAGAACCCGAATCAGGACTTTGCAAAGTCGCTATAGTTCTCATTAAAGAAGATTTCCCTGCTCCATTTGGTCCTAATAAGCCAAACATTCCGCTACCTATTTCTAAGTTTAGGTTGTCTATAGCTTTAACTCCGTTCTTATAGGTTTTCGTTAAATCTTTAATGATAAGCTTCATATATCTTAGGTTTAAATTTTAGTTTATAAATCAATAAGTACAAAAATAAGGTGATTTGTTACAAAAACATTTTCCAAAGCCCTAAAAAGAGAATAAAACCTTTTATTTTTACAGAAATACAAACAAAACATACACATATGGCTTCAAAAAGTATCCTGAATAAAAAATCAATTGATTTCTTAGAAAAATATTTAAACAATGCTGCACCTACAGGTTATGAATGGGACGGACAAAAAATCTGGATGGACTATTTAAAACCTTATGTAGATGAATTTATAACAGATACTTACGGAACAGCAGTTGGTGTTATCAACCCAAAAGCAAAATACAAGGTTGTAATTGAAGGTCATGCAGACGAAATTTCATGGTATGTCAATTATATTTCAGATAATGGATTAATATATGTAATTAGAAATGGTGGTAGTGATCATCAAATTGCACCTAGTAAAATTGTAAATATCCATACTAAAAAAGGCATTGTAAAAGGTGTATTTGGTTGGCCAGCTATTCATACAAGAAGCAAAGCAAAAGAAGAACCACCAAAACCGGATAACATTTTTATCGATTGTGGTTGTACAACAAAAGAAGAAGTTGAAAAACTTGGTGTTCATGTTGGCTGTGTAATCACATATCCTGACACCTTCCACATTCTAAATAAAAATAAATTTGTTTGTCGTGCACTCGATAATAGAATGGGTGGATTTATGATTGCTGAAGTAGCTCGATTATTGAAAGAAAACAAAAAGAAACTTCCTTTCGGATTATATGTTACTAATTCGGTACAAGAAGAGATTGGTCTTCGTGGCGCAGAAATGATTACGCATACCATTAAGCCAAACATTGCGATTGTTACAGATGTAACTCATGATACGACTACGCCAATGATCGACAAGAAAAAAGAAGGGCATTTAGAAATGGGTAAAGGTCCTGTTGTAGCCTATGCTCCTGCTGTTCAGCAAAAACTACGTGATTTAATTACAGAAACTGCTACAGCTAAGAAAATACCTTTCCAACGTTCTGCATTATCTAGAGCCACAGGAACAGATACAGATGCTTTTGCATACAGTAATGGAGGTGTTGCTTCTGCCCTAATTTCTTTACCATTACGTTATATGCATACGACTGTTGAAATGGTACATCGTGATGACGTAGAAAACGTAATTAAAATGATTTATGAAACACTTCTTCAAATTAAAGAAGGTGAAACGTTTTCTTATTTTGAATAACCAGCTAAGCTGAATTTGGCAAAAAAACTAAATGTGAAGCCTCTTTATTGAGGCTTTTCGCATTATGGATATCAATGTGCCAATATTTATATTATACTAATGTGTTCATAAACTTTACTAGCTTTATACAAATATATTTTAGTCATTATGCCATTAAGAAACCAAAAACATCTATTCGATATTCCGGAAGAGGTTACCTATTTAAATATAGCGGGTCTTTCTCCATCTTTTAAAGCTGTTGAAAAAGCTGGTCTAGATGCTGTGCTTCAAAAAAGCAAGCCGTATATGATTCCTATTTCCGATTTTTTTGATCCTGTAACTGAACTTAAATCGCTCTTCGCAAAACTCATCGATGCAAATGAACCTGAACGTATTGTAACAATTCCTTCTGTTTCATACGGAATAGCGACTGTAGCCAACAATATTAAACTCAATCCTAATGAAGAGATTTTAGTTATTGAAGAACAATTTCCTAGCAATATTTATGCATGGCAAAAACTCGCGGAGAAATACAATGCAAAAATCAAGACGATTGCTAGCCCAAATCTAAAAGACAACAATGCTAAACAATGGAATGCAGATGTATTGGAGGCAATTACTGTAAATACTGCTGTTGTAGCTCTTGGAAATATTCATTGGTCTAACGGAACGATATTCGATCTAAAATCTATTAGACAAAAAACTAGTGAACATGATGCCTTATTAATTATTGATGGAAGTCAAACGATTGGTGCATTTCCATTCTCGATTGAAGATGTCCAACCTGACGCACTTATTTGTGCTGGATACAAATGGTTATTTGGCCCTTATGGTTGTGCTTATGCGTACTACGGAAGTTATTTCGATAATGGTGAACCTCTTGAAAACAATTGGTCTAACCGATTACACAGTGAAAACTTAGCAGGATTAACCAATTACGAATCGCAATACAAACCGTTTGCTAATCGATATGCTGTTGGCGAAAGTGGAAATTTTATTTATGTGAAAATGCAAATTGAAGCTTTAAAACAAGTTATTGAATGGACACCGAAAGCAATACAAGACTATTGCGAGTCTATTTCTTTTGAAGCATCTCAAGAACTCTCCGATTTAGGTTGTATAATCGAAAATAAAAAATACAGAACTCATCACTTGTTTGGAGCCAAACTTCCTAATAGTATAGATGTTGAAAAACTAAAAGTAGCTTTTCAAGAAAAAAATATTTTTGTGTCGTTTAGAGGCGAATACATTCGAATGTCTTGTCATTTATATAATACTAAAACTGATTTTGATACCTTAGTGAATTGTATCAAATCTGTACTTTAATTTTTTATATTGGAAGAATATATTGACATCGTAGATCAAAACGGAATTCCAACAGGAGTTTCTGCACCAAAATCTGAAATTCATTCCAAAGGCCATTTGCATAACACTGCTCATGTTTGGTTTTTTACTTCGGTAGGTGATATCCTACTCCAACAACGTGCAGCATCAAAAGCTATTTGCCCATTACTTTGGGATGTGTCAGTTGCTGGACATATTGATGCAGGAGAGACTATTGAACAAGCTGCAGTAAGAGAAGCCAAAGAAGAAATTGGTATTTTTATTACGGAAGATATATTAATTAAAATTGGTGTATTTGAATGTTTTCAATCCTATCCTAACGGAATTATAGATAATGAATTTCATAACACCTTTATTGCTGAAATTAATGTAAATATTGAAGACTTAATACTTCAAAAGGAAGAAGTTGAAGCTTTGAAATTTGTAAGCCTTTTAGAATTTGAAACCCTTTTATATAATAGCGAAAATAACAGTCACTTCGTTCCTAGTAATCGTAAGTATTATGAATTTGTTCTAGACGCTATAAAAGAAAAACTGACTCAATAATTTTCACTACTTTTCGACTATGAATAACCTATTACTAGCAGTTGCTCCAATCCTCATTATAATTATCTACATCTACTGTAAAGATAAATATGAAAAGGAACCTAAAGGTTTGCTCCTTATAAGCTTTCTTTTTGGTGCTATTGTCAGTATTATTATAACAACTATTCTGTATCTTGGTTTTGATATTCTATTACCTTTAAAAGACGACTTTAGTGTCTGGCAACAATTTGTCAAAGCCTTTTTTGTAGTTGCTTTAATTGAAGAATTTAGCAAATATGTAATTGTACGCTATTTTACACAACCACGATTTGCATTTAACGAACCCTTTGATGGTATTGTTTATGCTGTTATGGTGTCGATGGGTTTTGCAGCTACTGAAAACGTTTTTTACGTTCTTGAAGGTGGAGCTCAAGTTGCTGTATTAAGAGCATTTACTGCAGTTCCGGCTCATGCAACTTTCGGCATTTTAATGGGCTACTTTATGGGAAAAGCTAAGTTTTCTAACAGCAGAATTAAATTAAACCTTTACGGCCTTGCTTTAGCTGTTCTATTTCATGGAACTTATGATTTCTTCTTATTTATTGATTTCATTCCTGGTATTTGGATTGGCGCTTTTGTTTCTCTAATTATTGCCATCATATTATCTAGAAAAGCAATTAAGACACATCAAGAAAATTCTCAATTCAAATCTTTATAAAGAATAGCAATAGAATCTGATATTTTTCATATTTTAGAAGTCGTTATATTCTTATCTTTACATTACCTTTTAAACATCAATTTTATGTATAAAATAAAAGTCAATAATTCACACAGTTTTGACATCTCAAAAGCAGATTTTGACAATCTAGATGCTATAGAAACCGAATCAAATCACTATCACGTTTTACAGAATAATAGTTCTACTAAAGTTTCGGTATTAAAATCAGATTATCATAAAAAACGCTATACAATAAAGGTCAACAATAATACATACGACGTTGACATCAATGACGATTTAGATCAACTAATTGAAGCTTTAGGTTTTGAAGTTGGAGCAACGAAACAAGTCAATGATGTTAAAGCACCAATGCCAGGACTTATTCTTGAAATTAATGTCAGTGTAGGTCAGGAAGTCAAAGAAGATGACGCACTTTTAATTTTAGAAGCCATGAAAATGGAAAATGTGATTACTTCTCCTCGAGAAGGTATCATCAAATCTATAAAAGTTAAACAAGGTGAAACTGTAGATAAAAATTCGCTTCTAGTCGAGTTTGAATAACCAATACACTTTATAAAATAATAATCTAAACATATATAATCTTATAAAAAGATATTTATGAAAAAAATATTAGTTGCCAATCGTGGTGAAATTGCAATTCGTGTCATGCGAACCGCAAAAAAAATGGGTATAAAAACTGTAGCAGTTTATTCTGAAGCCGATAGAAATGCTCTTCACGTTAAATATGCAGACGAAGCTGTTTGTATTGGCCCAGCACCTTCAAATCAGTCGTATTTAAGAGGTGATAAAATTATAGAAGTCGCAAAATCTTTGGATGTGGATGCTATTCATCCAGGTTATGGATTCCTTAGTGAAAACGCAGATTTTGCTGAACTTGCCGAGAAAAACAATATTATCTTTATTGGTCCACGTTCAAAAGCCATCAAAATGATGGGAGACAAACTCGCTGCTAAAGATGCGGTTAAAGATTATAACATTCCTATGGTTCCTGGTGTAGATCATGCCATTACTGAACCAAAAGAAGCGATTCAAATTGCCAAAGACATCGGATTCCCTATTCTAATTAAAGCTGCTGCAGGTGGTGGCGGAAAAGGAATGCGTGTCGTTGAGAAAGAGTCAGATGTTGAAGAACAAATGAAACGTGCGATAAGTGAAGCAACTTCTGCTTTTGGTGATGGTTCCGTATTTGTAGAAAAATATGTGAGCTCACCTCGTCATATCGAAATCCAAATCATGGCAGATAGTCATGGCAATATAATTCACTTATTTGAACGCGAATGCTCAGTACAACGTCGTCATCAAAAAGTAGTTGAAGAAGCACCTTCAGTTATTTTAACTCCTGAACTTAGAGAGAAAATGGGACAAGCTGCTATTGATGTGGCACGATCTTGTGATTATTTAGGAGCTGGAACTGTTGAGTTTTTAATGGATGCTGATCTTAATTTCTATTTCTTAGAAATGAACACTCGATTACAAGTAGAGCATCCTGTTTCTGAATGGATTGCTGGTGTTGACTTAGTTGAACTCCAAATTAAAGTCGCTCGTGGTGAAGTTTTAGACATCAAACAAGAGGATTTAAAAATTAATGGTCATGCATTAGAACTTCGTGTCTATGCAGAAGATCCAATGAACGACTTCTTACCAAGTGTTGGTAATTTAGAAGTCTACCAATTACCAGTTGGTGAAAACATTCGTGTGGACAACGGTTTTGAAGAAGGCATGGATATTCCTATTTATTATGATCCAATGTTGTCAAAATTAATTACATACGGAAAAACACGTTCTGAAGCGATACAGCTAATGATAATAGCCATTGATAATTACCATATAAAAGGTGTTCAAACAACATTACCATTCGGACGATTTGTATGCGAACATGAAGCTTTTAAAAGTGGGGAATTTGATACACACTTCGTAAAAAACTACTACTCACCTAGCCTTTTGGAAGAACAACACCATAAGGAAGCTGAAATTGCTGCAAAAATTGCTTTGAAATGCTATTTAGAAGATCAAAAACTATTACGCTTACCAAACTAAGATTTTATGGATTCGAAAATAAAAACCCTTAACGATAAACTTGCACTTGCTAAACTAGGAGGTGGACAAGCACGAATTGACAAACAACATCAAAAGAAAAAACTAACTGCTAGAGAGCGTGTTTTATATCTTTTAGATGAAGGCTCTTTTGAAGAAATTGGTGCTTTAGTCATGCACAGAACCAAAGACTTTGGCATGGATAAGCAAAAGTTTTATGGAGATGGTGTAGTAACTGGCTACGGAACCGTTGACGGAAGGTTAATTTATGTATTCGCTCAAGATTTTACAGTTTTTGGAGGTTCATTGTCAGAAACACATGCTGAAAAAATTTGCAAAATAATGGATATGGCTGTTAACGTTGGCGCACCAATTATTGGTTTGAATGATTCAGGAGGTGCTCGTATTCAAGAAGGCGTGAGATCTTTAGGTGGTTATGCCGATATTTTTTATAAAAACGTACAAGCTTCTGGTGTCATTCCGCAGATTTCTGCAATTATGGGACCTTGTGCTGGTGGAGCAGTGTATTCTCCAGCAATGACAGATTTCACCATTATGGTTCAAGATACCAGCTACATGTTTGTTACTGGACCTAATGTTGTTAAAACAGTTACTAACGAAGAAGTAACTAGTGAAGAATTAGGAGGTGCAAGTGTACATTCTACCAAGTCTGGTGTTGCTCATAAAACCTCAGCAAATGATGTTGAATGTTTAGAGGATATCAAAAAACTTCTGAGCTATTTACCACAGAGTAATAAAGAAACACCTAAAGACTTAGAGTTTGAATTTCAAGAAGAAATCAGAGATAGTTTATCAGATATCGTTCCTGAGAGTGCAAATAAGCCTTATGATATGCATGAAGTAATTAAAGGCATTATTGACGAAGATTCTTTTTATGAAATCCATAAAGACCATGCCGAAAACATCATTGTTGGTTTTGCTCGTTTAGGCGGAAAATCTATTGGTATTGTAGCAAATCAGCCTATGTTTTTAGCAGGTGTATTAGATGTGAATAGTTCTAAAAAAGCTGCACGATTTGTGCGTTTTTGTGATTGTTTTAATATTCCGTTATTAGTACTTGAAGATGTGCCAGGTTTTTTACCAGGAACCGATCAAGAATGGAATGGAATTATTGTTCATGGAGCTAAATTACTCTATGCATTTAGTGAAGCAACAGTGCCTAGAGTTACTGTAATTACTAGGAAAGCATATGGTGGAGCCTATGATGTGATGAATTCTAAACATATTGGAGCAGATATGAACTTCGCTTGGCCAAATGCTGAGATTGCTGTTATGGGAGCAAAAGGTGCAGCCGAAATTATTTTCAAACGTGAAATTGTTGCTTCAGAAGATCCAGAAGCTAAATGGAAAGAAAAAGAAGCTGAGTATGCTGAATTATTTGCAAATCCTTATAGTGCGTCTGAACGTGGTTTTATTGATGAAATTATTCTTCCAAAGAACACAAGAAGAAAGCTTATTAAAGCATTTTCAATGTTAGAAAATAAAGACGTAAGCAAGCCTAATCGCAAACATGGAAATATTCCGTTGTAATTAGTCGAAAACGCGACCATAATAATTTAAATCAACGATTTCGCCTTTAGTGGTTCTATAATCTTTACGGATTGTACCTTCTAGTTCAAATCCATTTTTCAGAATAACAGCTATACTGGCTTTATTCCTGCTACTGGCTCTGCATAATAATTTGAGGAATTTGTAGTGTTTAACAATATGTTCAACCACTAATTTAGTCGCTTCAGTGACGATGCCTTTTCCTTCGTAATTATCATCTATGAATGAACCTAATTCTGCTTTCGGAACATTCATATCGATATTCTTTACGTCAACTATTCCAACAAAAGCATTTGTATTAATATCAGTAATCATGAACGGTAAATAACTTATATTTTCAATACGTTTTTGAATTTCAACACAGTATTGTTTTGTAGCATCAAGCGTTAGTGTTTTTGAAACTGTTCCAGCAAAGAAATCTTCTAAACGTAGTCTGTTACTGTCAATTAAATTGAAAAATGCTTCGCTTTCATTTGTTTGCAGAAGATCTATTTTATAGTGATCAAAAGTCATAATTTAATTGTCTAATAATCGTCTATGATAATTTAATTGTCCGAGGTGATATGCCAAATGGGTGCTGAGATGCCCTAGGAAAAAAGCTGTGGTCATAGGCGCTTTAAATACTTGATGCGTATATTGTTTTTGCAAATCAGCTTCAGTTACTTTTTTAAGTATTAATGACACCATAACTTTTGCATCATCAACCTGCTGAATTAGTTCAGCTCTAGACACATTTTTTAACGAAAACTCAAGCTCGCGCTGTCTTACATATCCAGAATCTCCTAGACCTGCTCCAATAAAATGATTCAAGTTTCCAATAAGATGCAGACATAAATTTCCTGCAGAATTTGAAATCCCTTCTGGTGTTAACCACATGGTTTTCTCATCCTTATAAAGCTCCATTTCTTTTTTTAAAGCGTTTAAGTCTCTTTCGAATAATTTAATTAATGTGTCGACAATCATTTGTTGTTTTTTAATGTTCTATAAAATTATTCAAAATAAATTAAATCTTAGCTTGATACGTATATAAATCAAAGTACCTTCCTTTAGAAGCGATGAGTTCATCATGATTTCCACGTTCGGCAATTCTTCCGTTTTCAATCACTAAAATTTGATCTGCTTTACGAATTGTACTCAAACGGTGAGCTATAACAATAGTGGTTCTGTTTTTAGTAAGTTCACCTAAACTCTTTTGAATAAGCGCTTCACTTTCTGTATCTAAATTTGAAGTGGCTTCATCTAAAATAATAATTTTAGGATCTGCCAAAATAGCTCTAGCAATAGCAATACGTTGTCGTTGTCCTCCAGAGAGCTTCACTCCTCTTTCTCCTATCATCGTTTCTAAGCCATCGTCAAAACGATCTGTAAATTCATTTACATAAGCGGCTTTTACTGCTGCCTGAACTTGCGTTTCAGTAGCGTTAGGTCTTGGGAACATAATATTCTCACGTATGGTTCCTTCGAATAAAAACTCATCTTGCAAGACGACTCCCAAATGCTTTCTGAAACTTTTCAAATTCACTTTAGACAAATCTTTTCCATCGATTGTTATCTGTCCTGATTTCGGATTTAAAAATGTGGCAGACAATCCAGCAATTGTTGATTTTCCTGAACCTGAACTTCCGACTAAAGCAATTACAGAACCAGATTCTGCTTTAAAGTTAATATCATGCAAAACAGCTTTTCCTTCTTCATAAGCAAAAGATACATCGTTGAATTCCAGTTCACCTTTAAATTCTTGGAGTTCGATACTCCTATTTATATCATCTTCTTCAGCTGCCATATTCATCAGTTCTTCAGTACGATCTAAACCAGCTAATGCTTCGGTTAATTGACTTCCGATATTACTCATTTGCACAATTGGCGCAATCATGAAACCTAATAGTAACGTGAAAAACAGAAAATCACCTGTCGTCATTTCTCCTAGGATCATATAATAACCACCAATTCCCATAATTCCTGTTGTAGCAACACCAATTAAAAAAGTAGATGAACTGGTCATCAAGGCCGTAGCTGTTAGACTTTTCTTTACATTTTGAAACAATCTATCGACACCTTTTTCAAAGATTTTATTTTCTTGATCTTCAGCATTAAATGCTTTTATGACACGAACACCAGATAAAGTTTCAGTTAAACGACCAGTAACTTCAGCATTAATTTTTCCTCTAGTTCTAAAAATAGGACGTATGTATTTGAAGGCTTTCAAAGCTATAATTCCGAAAATAGACAATGGCACAAACACAAACAATGTCATCCATGCATTGAGTTTTATTAAAATCACTAAGGAGATAATTGCCGTAAAACTTCCTCCGACTAATTGAACTAAACCTGTACCAATAAGATTACGAACTCCTTCAACATCATTCATTATTCGTGAAACTAAAGCGCCAGATTTTGTGTTATCAAAAAAACTAATTGGTAAGGACAGGACTTTCTTTTGTACTTGCGCTCGCAATTCACTAATTAAGTATTGCGCTTGTACACTTAATATTTTTGTGAGCAAAAATGATGTTACTGCTTGCAAGGTTATCGCTGTAATCACAATAGCGATGAGTGTCCATAATCCACTTGTATTTCCACTAGGCACAACTTCATCTAGCAATACTTTACTTTGCCATGGCAGTACCAAACCTGACAAGCTTCTAATGACGATGAGTAACAAACCAATAAAAACGAGTTTCCTACGTGGCCAAATGATAGTTTTGAAAGCTTGTTTTAAGGTGACTTTTGGTTTTTTATTATCCTTTTTATCAGACGTTTTTAAATGCTGCATGTATCTATTTTAAGTCAATTTTAAATTAAAAGTAGTATACAAAGATACACTTGATATTCGGACTCTGATTTTTGAAAAGTCAATGTTTTGTTAATTCAATTATTGTGGTCGAATGCTCTTCCTTTTCTTGTACTTTTGCCGCATGCAAAACAAGCCTACGTTTAAAGTTGAATTTATTGCACTCATGGCAGCATTGATGTCCATCGTTGCGTTGTCTATTGATGCATTATTACCAGCTTTACCAGAAGTTGGCAAGGCCCTTGGCGTAACGAATCCTAATGATAATCAACTATTAATCACAATGATTTTTTTAGGTTTAGGCTTTGGGCAATTGATCTTTGGACCTTTATCAGATAGTTTCGGCCGAAAACCAATGGTCTATTTTGGCTTTGCTGTGTTTGTAATTGCCAGTATTATTTGTGTCACAACCAAGAGCTTCGAAGTGATGATTATTGGTCGTATTCTTCAAGGCATTGGACTCTCTTCACCTCGTACGATTGCTATTGCCATGACACGTGACACCTATAGTGGTGATTTTATGGCGAAGGTCTTATCAATTATTGTGATGTTCTTTATTCTGGTTCCAATTGTTGCACCAACTTTAGGACAATGGCTACTGGATATTTTTAACTGGCAGGCCATTTTTAATGCCAACCTCATCATAGGATTACTCATCGTATTATGGTTTTGGAAACGGCAACCCGAAACGCTCAAAGATGAGAACCGCATTCGGTTCTCACCTGCTATTTTTATAACTGGTACTAAAGAGTTTTTGCGCTACAAAGAAGCTGTAGCGTTTACATTTGTTTCAGGATTTATAACGGGTTCGTTTATGGTGTATTTAAGCACATCACAACAAATCTTTCAAGAGCAATATGCATTGGGCGACTTGTTTCCTTATATATTTGCGAGTACAGCCTTTTCTGTTGGGTTTGCAACGTTTATGAACAGTAGAGTTGTTATTCGGTTTGGCTCCTTTAATATTGCCTTTTATGCAACGATAGCGTATGCCGCGATTTCTTTATTGTATGTAGTGTTATTTCACACAGGTCATAACCCAAGTATTGAGATATTGATTACGTTCTTTTTACTACAGTTTTTTGCTATTGGTTTTCTCTTTGGAAACTTACGATCTCTCGCAATGGAACCTTTAGGTCATATTGCTGGCATTGGTTCTGCAATTAATGGGTTTGTGTCTACAGTTATGGCGGTTCCTATTGCGAATTATATTGGCAGTTTTGTAAAAACATCTGTGCTACCTCTCTTTATTGGGTTTTCAATATTTGGTGTGTTGTCTTTGATGGTATTTTTATGGTTGCAAAGAAGGAAAAGTATTATTAGAGGTTAAGCTTATTGGTTTAGTCAATGTAATCTTAGCTTGACAATCTATTTCGTATTAATAAAAACAGTTAATCTTCCCTATAACTTATTCGATCACGAATGCCTCCACTTTCACGATGGATGATGACATCTGCATTATAACGCTTTGCCAAAGTTTTAGCTTTTCGTATAGCAGTACTTTGTTTCCTATGTTTTGAAGTGATACGTTTATTGCCTTCTCGTCGCACTGCCCAATCTTCTTGGTAAGGAACCACATGTTGATGCCAGGTTCTTTTTTTAGTATTAGAATACCCCAAACTTTTAAGAATGGCTTCTATTAGTTTTTGGATCGCGTCAGCTATCGTGCTTTTGTTAGACATGTTTTACTATTCTGTGTGAAAATTGAAATATAATAAAAGTTTTTATAGTATAGGATTTTATGAAATATAACAAGAACTGTTTTTTATACTTTTTTCACTACATTTAAACTATAATTTAAAACAAAATCTTAAAAGGAAATATCATGGCAAAATCACAAGACTCAAAGAAAAATGTAAAAAAAGAGCCAGCAAAAACGGCTAAAGAAAAAAAAGCTGAGAAAAGAGCTAAAAAAGCAAGTCGTAGCTAATTGCATAAGTCTCGTATCATAAAACCGCACCTATAGGAGTGGTTTTATACTTTAAAGCCATTACATTTAAAAATAACAAAATAACGTGTTAAAACTTATGGATATAAAATTAGCAGTACTTATAGATGGTGATAATATACCATCTGCCTATGTGAAAGAAATGATGGAAGAAATTGCTAAATATGGCAATCCAACTATTAAGCGTATCTATGGTGATTGGACTAAACCAAATTTATCTAAATGGAAAAACTTATTGCTAGAAAACGCTATAACTCCTATTCAGCAATACGGCTATACAACTGGCAAAAACGCGACAGATTCTGCTATGATTATTGATGCTATGGATGTTTTATATTCAGAGAAAGTAGATGGGTTTTGTTTAGTGTCTAGCGATAGTGATTTTACACGTTTGGCAACCCGTTTGCGCGAGGCAGGAATGAAGGTGTATGGCATTGGAGAAAAGAAGACACCGAACCCGTTTATAGTGGCATGTGATAAATTTATTTATATAGAGATTTTGAAACACCAAGTTTCGGAAAATGAATCAGAATCTGCAGAGACAACTGCAGATAATAAAAATGACTACGATAAAATAACACATAAGGAAATTCGATTTATAGCATCTACAATTGATGATGTTGCCGATGATGATGGTTGGGCTTTTTTGGGTGATGTCGGAAGTTTACTTCAAAAGAAACAACCTAATTTTGATTCTAGAAATTATGGTTTTCAAAAGTTAACCCCTTTAATTAAATCTATTCCTGCATTTGAAATTGAAAGACGTGAAGATTCAAGAGGACGCATGAAACTTATTTATGTGAAGCTTAAAGAGGTAAAAAGTAAAGGTAGAAAGAGGTAACAAAGGCAATAAAATAATTGCCATCTCCTATGTCCTCGTAATTACAAAAGACAAAAAACAGAGCAACGACATATCATTGCTCTGTTTTAAATAGTATTCTTAATTCCTAATAAACCGACGTCTATTGCTTTATGATTTTAAAACTATGCTGTCCTTCTTCTGAAATTAGTTTTACAATATAAATCCCAATAGTAAGTGACGATAGGTCTAATTGTAAATTAGCCGAAGTAGTGCTTTTAAAATACACTTCTTGCCCTAATAGGTTATAAACTGTTACAGCATTTATTACTGATTTGTATGTTACATTTAAAACATCTTTTGTAGGTATTGGATATACTGTTAAGTCATTAACCTCAAACGAATCTATACTTAAAGGCGCTTCTATCTCTAAAGTAAAATCTAATGCTTGACCATAGCCTCCAAAAGGTCCAAAACCAAAAGGAAAAAACAGGATGCCACATGGATCAATTTCCGCAGGAGAATCAGGATCTTGATATGTTTTGGTAATTCGAATACGTGTTGTCCCTAAAACAGCTCCTGTAGGCACTGTTATGTCCATACTTATAAAAACACCATCGCTTCCTATGGAATTTGTTATTGTTCCAATTTCATAGATCTCGCCAGCATCGTCTAAAACGTCGTTCTGATTCCAATCAATAAAAGCAACAATATCATTGTCAAAATCACCCACTGTATTTCCAGCCACTTCAAGAGTATAGGTTCCTTCTTGATTAATAGTTATAATAGTTGCTGTTTCATCTATTGAAATAGACGATAAATCAATATTAGTAATCGTTGTTCCTCCAAAATCAATAGAAGTGATTTCTTCTGTAGTAGTATCTGCTGGATTGACAGTACAGTAAGGAGACGGAAATGTTTGGGCTTGTACACCACATGTTAATAGCGCAAGTGCAAGAGTAATTTTTTTCATAAATTCTATAGTTTGATTGAATAGCAAGTTAAATAAACAAAAGACACAAACTCTTAAGTATTTCATTTTTAACAGTATAGACTACTCCTCTTTCGCTTTTTTAATAATCGCTTTGAGGCGTTCTTTTCTAGTTGCAGCTTCTGACTTGAGTTTGTTCTTTTTCTGAGCCATGAGCTTTGAGTGCTTGGCTTTTGCTCTTGTATTTTTTTCTGATCCTTTTTTTGACATTATCTATTGACTATCTGTTTTCTTTACTGAATACAAATTTAATCTAAAAACCTATAATACGCACACTTAAGGTAAGCGCCTTCTGGAAAACCAACCGGATGATCAGTATCATGCTGTGTCTTCTGTTCTATAGAAAATGGACGTTGGTGTTTTTGTAAGGTTTGTGCATTAATGTCATAAAACGCTGTAGCTGAAACTCTAGAGGAACATGATGCCAATACTAAGATTCCGCGTTTTGCAGTGAGCTTCACTCCTAATTCTGCGAGTTGTGCATACTTTTTCTTTGCTAAAGCGACTTCTGTTTGCTGTTTAGCAAAACTTGGTGGATCGATTACTACAACATCAAATTGGATGTTCTCTGAAACTAATTCTTCTAATAGTTTAAAAGCATCACCTGCTAAAGTATTATGTGTTCCAGAATATGGATTAAGCTTTCCGTTTTGAAGTGCAATTTCCAAAGCTTGTTGACTAATATCCAAACTCGTGACTTCTTTTGCACCATTTGCTAAAGCATGAACTGAAAATCCGCCAGCATAAGAAAATACATCTAAAACCGTTTTGTTTTTACTTAGGAGTCCGACTTGTCGTCGATTCTCTCTATGATCTAAAAAGTAACCTGTTTTATGACCTTTAATAACGTTTGCCGAAAAATTGACACCATGTTCTATAAACTGAACTTCCTCATTTTCTAATGTCCCAAAAACCACATCTCCATCTTTAAGTTGGTGTGATTTAGAACTCTGTAAACCTCGACTTAGTCGAATCACTAGTGTTTTACATCTGGAGGTTTGTAATAAACTTTCCAAAATGGTTTCTAAAAAAGGCAACCAAATTTCTGAATAGAGTTTTACTACCAATACTTTCGCATACACATCTGCAATAAGGGATGGAAAACCATCATTCTCACCAAACAATAACCGATAACTATTGGTCTTAGTTTTTAAAAGTGGTAATCGTTTTTGATACGCTTGCTGTATCTTATTATGAAAAAACGAATCGTCAATATTCACCGAAGCTGTATCACTATATATCATTTTGATACGAATAGGCGAATTGGCATCGTACAAACCAATACCAATCATCTTATTGGCACGTTTGCCAAAGATAATTGCCATGTCTCCAGTTTGTGCATTGTCATTGATTTTGACAATACTATCTGAAAACACCCAAGGATGAGCATCTTGCACATAATTCTCGCCTTTAGCTGTGAGTTTTACGGCTAGGCGTTTGGGTTTGTAGGTTGCTTTTATTGTTTCTGAAAACATAATAGCTGCAAATTAAAGGGTTTTTAAATAGAACTGCTGTCGAATGCATAAAAAAAACGCAACCCTTTCAGGCTGCGTTTTTTCAAATGTTAAGTAATTATGTATGGTTATTTTACTTCTTCGAAGTCTACGTCTTCCACATCACTTCCTTCTGCTTCGCCATTTTGGCTTGCATCTGGTCCTGGTGCTTCTGCTCCACCTTGAGCATCGGCTTGCGCTTTGTACATTTCTTCTGAAGCAACTTTCCAAGCTTCATTGATTTTCTCTAAAGCTGGTTCGATAACTTCGATTTCTTTAGTTTCATAAGCTGTTTTCAATTCTGCAAGTGCATCTTCAATTGGCTTTTTCTTATCATCAGATAATTTTTCACCAAATTCTTTAAGCTGACTTTCTGTTTGGAAAATCATAGCATCTGCTTCATTTAATTTTGTAGCATTTGCTACAGCTTTAGCATCTGCATCTGCATTTGCTTCAGCTTCTTGCTTCATCTTTTGGATTTCTTCATCAGTTAATCCTGAAGATGCTTCAATTCTAATATCTTGTTTTTTACCAGTAGCTTTATCTTCCGCAGATACTTTGATGATACCATTAGCATCAATATCAAAGATCACTTCAATTTGAGGTGTTCCTCTTTGTGCTGGTGGAATACCATCTAAATGGAAACGACCAATTGTTTTGTTATCTG
>OJDV01000176.1_pt1 | contig 26582 bp, 23 predicted proteins | sample 1592911 | NCBI WGS metagenome assembly OJDV01 (sample SAMN05416860, study PRJEB24817) | seawater metagenome | isolation source: Sea water | place: Canada:Atlantic | collected 2013-11 | reverse complement strand
TGCTGCTATTGATCCTAATTCAGGAAATGTAGTATTAAACATTGTAGATGAAGGAACTTCAGCAACCACAGCCCCTGTATTTGTATTAACCTCAGATGATCCTATCATTGGATCTTGGATAGATGGTAATGTAAATATTACAGACGGAGTTAATACGTATAACTATGATGTAACAGAGTTTGACAATATCATTGCAGATGTCGCTTTTGGAACTTATGATTATACCTTCACCCAAGCTGGGGGATGTTATGAGTCAATAACAGGAACTTTGACAGTGGATTGTGCTGCTATTGATCCTAATTCAGGAAATGTAGTATTAAACATTGTAGATGAAGGAGAGGAATTTGTGATTGATGTAACCATTACTCAAGTTGATAATGTTTTAACTGTAAGTGCTACAGGAGTATTTTATCAATGGGTAGATTGTAATAATGGAAACGCTCCAATTCCAGGAGAAACCAACCAATCTTATACTGCTACTGATGATGGAAGCTATGCAGTAGTGCTTACCAGTAGTATTTGTACTGATTATACGGTAATGTCATCTTGTTATGAAGTGATTATTTTAGGGGTAAGAGAGAACGATAGTCCATTTAACATCTCTTATTTTCCAAATCCAGTTGCTAATGATTTAACTATTAACCTAAGTAATACCTATGAAAAAGTTGAAATTCAAATTTATTCAATGATAGGGCAATTAGTAAGAACCATAAATAGAACCAATAGTATTCAAACGACGATCAATCTTTCAGATTTATCAACAGGAACCTATCTTATGAAAATTAATGCTGATGGTAAAACAAAGTCATCATTAATTATAAAAGAGTAATAATAAAAACAGACCCTTAATTAGGGTCTGTTTTTTAATTTAAAAACTATGAAAAAAATATTTTTATTATTCGCATCACTATTTATCTTAAATGGTATTCATGCGCAAACAACATTAGAAGAAGGATTCGAATCTTGGCCTCCGGTTGGATGGCAAATTTTAGAATTGGGAGATGCCTTAGATGGTTGGAGAGATGATTTTAATGGAAATTCACATACTGGTGAAAAATCTGCTCATGCCTCTATAGACAATAGCCAATGTGATAATTGGCTTATAACTCCTTCAATAGAAGTTACTTCAAATAATTATGAGTTAAAATTTTGGGATTATCATAATGGAATTGAATTTTATGATAAAGCTTCTGTGTTAATTTCTACTGGAAGTGGAGATCCTACTGATGGAGATTTTGTTGAAATATATACAACACCTACACCTTTGAGTGAAGAAATTTGGGAAGAAAGAACCCTTGATTTAAGTTCATATAACGGTGAAAATATTTATTTAGCATTTCGACATGAAGGTACTTGGCATTCTTGGAATTTAGACGATGTTACTGTTAACCCAGATACTTATACAGATGGTGCTTTAACACAATTTTTAAGTCCAATAGGGGTTTCTGAAACTCCGGTTATAAGTCCTGTTATTGTTAAGTTAGAAAACTTAGGAACTTCAGTTATTAATAATTTTGATATTACTTGGGAAGTAAATAGTGTTTCACAAACAACTTATAACGGTTCTGGTTTAAACCTTCTACCGGGCCAAAGTTCAAATATAAATTTAGGAAATTACGATTTTGATGTTATAGGTTCTTATATTATAGAAGCTACTTTAGACTTAACAAATGATTTTGATAGTTCTAATAATACAATAGAAACTGTTTTTGATATTGCTTCTGAAAAAGATGGAGCTATCATCGGAATGACTCCAGAAGGGATGATTCCTAATGAAGGAACTATTGATGTAAATGTATTGGTTACCAATTTAGGAGTAAATACCATAGATGCTGCAGAGATTTTATGGGCTATAGATGATGTTGATCAAACTTCATTTACTTCTAATAGTTTAAACCTTGTACCTGGAGAAACAAGAAGTATTACGATTGGACAAGGAACTTTTGTTTCTGGTGTGTATAACGTAAACACAACACTTAATGTTTTAGGTGATATTAATGATGAAAATGATGATTACCAAGGGATTGTAGCTGTAAATACTTTTTGGGAAAGTTTTGAAGGTACAAATTGGCCTCCAGAAGGATGGAGTATAGATTTTGGAACCAGAGATGGTAGTAATTTTGGAGATGCTGTAGAGGGTGAATATAAATATGTAGCTTCTGCAGATGATAATTATTTTGGTGTAGTTAGTGATACTATCTATACCCCTTTATTAGATATTGAAAGTGGAGATACTTTTACTTTTTATATGAGAAACAATCCTTTTTTAGCAGGATCTCATTCTTTAGTTTGGAAAGACGGGGTAACTGGAGAGGTACATCATATTCAAAACCTTACACAAACCAATGGAGATCAATGGGAAATAAGAACTCTTAATATTTCTAGTGCAGAAGGTGTTAATTCTATCGGTATTTCAACGAATTCTACAGGAGGGTATGTTGAATCAAGATTCGATATGTTTACTTCAGACGCTAGTTTACATGCCTTCGATCACGATTTAAAAATCTTAGAAGGAGATATGTATTTTATGGCAAAACAGAATGTTTCTGAAGGATTTGAATGTAAAATTAAAAATGGAGGAGCACTGCCTGTTTTAGGATCTAACTATACCGTAAAACTAATGGAAGCACCCGATACAGAGTTGGCTTCTATTAGTGGAGTAGATCTTGATTATTGGGAAGAAACGATTATAAGTGTTCCTCATACTTTTACAGATATTTCAGAAAAGAGATTGTATTTTAAGATAGTGTATGCTGAAGATGAAAACACAAGTAACAATCAATTTAGAGAATCTAATGTAAGCGTGGTACCAAATACGGTAGAAATTACTACTATTGGAAGTGAAGATAACCCAGGATTAAATTTTCCGTTTACGCCCAATGGAAGTACCCAAACCTTAGGTGAAGATGATATGTCTCAATTATTATACTATAATAATGAATTTAATTCTCCTGGACATGCGTATGGGATGGCTTATAAATATGATAATTTATTGCATTCTGATAAAGTGACTCACTATCCATTACAAGTTTGGATTAGTCAAACTAATCTTGAAAATTTAAATGGAGGCTATATTCCTTCAGAAGAAATGGTATTGGTGTTTGATGGCGTTGTGGAAATATTACCAAGTGACAATAACGATTTATATATACCATTTAACCAACCCATTTTAATAAATGGAATTGATAATGTAGTTATAAAAAACTACCAATATAGCCCAGAATGGCCACCATCAATACTTAGATGGAAAAAGACGAGTGTTAGTAGCGGACCCATTAGAACCATCGGTTCTAACGATGTTTATGATTTAGATCCAAACAATCCTCCTGGTTTTTATACATCACAAGATTTTAGCTTTACTAGATTTGTAATTGATCCGGTAACCTCTAATTCTGTACTTTCTGGAGTTGTTTATGACAATACTAATAACAATCCAATAGAAAATGCAACAGTTTCGGTAGAAAACACATCTATAACTGTTCAAACAAATGCTAATGGAGAATATGTACTTCCAGAAATGCCTTATGGTAGTTATAATGTTATAGCGAGTACTACAGGATATTTAAATACAATTACTGAAGTTGATTTAAATTCACCTACTCAAACGCAAGACTTTTATTTAGATCCACTTCCAGAACTTGAAGTTTTTGGTAGTGTATTTGGAAGTAATGATATTACAGTACCTCTTGAGTCTGTAGATGTTTCTATTTATACAAATGGAGAATTGTTAGAAGTAACAACTACGGATGTAAATGGAGAATTTAATTTCCCATTAATTTATGGTGGATCCGATTATGAGGTTTCCGTTTTTATGTATGGTTATTTAAAAACTACCATTGCAATTACAGCTGTTAGTACAGATATCGATTTAGGAGCTATTATCCTTGACCAAGAATTTATAAGCCCATTTGATGTGGAAGCAGTTTATGATACAGATGCTATCGTAAATTGGAAAAGCCCTAAAGAAAGTGCTCAAGTTAAATTGCAAAATGATTTAGGAGTAACTTCTACTTCATATACTAATGAAGCCAATGAGGAAGTATGGTTAGGAAATGTTTTTGAAATTACAGAAATGACAACCATTACCAGTATCGAAATACATACTGATATTTATGAAAACGCAATAGATTATGTAACTATTGATGTTTTTGATTTAAATACGAATGAATTACTAGCTTCTAGTGAACCATTTTTAATTCAGCAAGATTCAATTCAAACGATTAATATTCCCAATATTGTAGTATCCAATAATATTAGTGCAATGATACATTGGCAAAACAATCCCGAAAGTACGAATGCTTTAGTTATCGATTATTCAGATCCGGACATTACAAATAGCGCAGCCATAAAATATCCAGGAGAGTCTATCCTTTTATTAACAGACTTTTTTGGTAATGGTGCACCTAATATGTCTTTTCATGTAAGAGTAAATACCTTAGATGACGGAACTCCTGTTACGAATACAGAAAGTCTTACTTATAATGTTTATCGTGGTTTGGCAAGTGAGTTTCCTAACACTTCTGCTTGGGATCAATTAAATGCCAGTCCAATATCCGATTTATCAATGATCGACGTGGATGCCGCAAACCTAGACCCTAATGAGTATTATAGATATGCGGTGGAAACCATTTATACCGATGGGATGTCTGATGTTACTTTTTCAAATGAGTTATTATTAGGAACCTTAAATACAACAGATAATGAACTTTTAAATTCAAAAATTCATGTCTACCCAGTACCTAGTAACACTAAAATTACTATTAATTTAGGTGCAAATCTAACTACAAGTAACCCAATTGAAGCTTATGATTCCCTTGGAAGACAAGTTTTAGTGATCCGCCCTTCAGAAATTAATAATGGAGTGGTAACCAAAAACATATCCTCTTTACAAAGTGGAGTCTATTATTTATTAATAAATATAGATGGTGTCACCATTAATAAAAAGTTCATAGTTAATTAAGTTAATAATTATTTTTTAAGTGAAAAAGGGGCTGTTTTTTAGCCTCTTTTTTTATGCAATTTTATTTAAAGTCTAGATAAAGAAGCTAAAACAAACGACTACAACCGTTTGTAAGCAACTATAAACGAAAGTAAGTAGGTACCATGCAACTAACATTTTGAAGTGTTGCTATGTTTGCAGTGTTGAATCGAACTAATGACATTCAATATAATAAAACCTTATCTTATGAATACGTTAAGAAACAAAGTACAGTTAATTGGAAACTTAGGGAATGACCCAGAAATTATCAATTTAGATTCTGGAAGTAAATTGGCAAAATTTAGTATTGCTACCAATGAATCTTATAAAAACGCACAAGGCGAAAAAGTAGTAGATACCCAATGGCATAATGTGATTGCTTGGGGAAAAACGGCAGACATCATTGAGAGTTATGTAACCAAAGGAAAAGAAGTTGCCATCGAAGGTAAACTAACGACTCGCTCTTGGGAAGATAAAGAAGGAGTAAAACGATATACTACCGAAGTGGTATGTAACGAGTTATTGATGTTGGGGAATAAGTAAATCTCATTATAAAATAAAACAAGACTGTTTAAATAACGTCTTTTTAGCACCAAATAGTTGGTTGGTAAAAGACACGGGGAGTTATTTTTAAACAGTCTTCTTTTTTATTTAAAATAAATAAAGACAAATTAGTCTTAATAACATACCTTTGCGGTATAAATTTATTACTATGATAATTAACGAAAATAAAACAGTAGCAGAAGTTGTATCTGAAAACATTAAAGCATCCAACGTATTTAAAAAACATGGCATCGATTTTTGTTGCGGGGGAGGAATCTCTATCGAAAAAGCTTGTGAAAAAAACGGAGTAGATTACGCAACCTTAGAAAGAGAATTAATGGTGGTTGATGAAGCTCCTAATAGAAGTTTCGATTATAATAATTGGGAATTAAGTTTTTTGATTGACCATATTATAAATGTACACCATACCTATGTAGAAGAAAGTTTGCCTATTATTCTTCAATATGCAGAAAAAGTAGCAACGGTTCACGGTCATCATTATGAAGAGGTGGTAAAAATAAATCAATTATTTCAAGAAGCTGCGGGCGATCTTGCGGCACATTTAAAGAAAGAAGAATTGGTGTTATTTCCTTTTATCAAACAATTAATAAAGGCTGATAAAGAAGGTAAAAGCTTAGAAAAAGCTCATTTTGGTACGGTTAATAACCCTATTAATATGATGGAAGATGAACATGAAACTGTAGGAGATATTTTTAAAACCATCGCTCAATTATCTAATAATTACAAGCCTCCAGAAGATGCTTGTAATACTTTTAGAGCTTTATATGCAAGCTTAGATGAGTTTGAACAAGATTTACATCAACACATCCATTTAGAGAATAATATCTTGCATGTAAAAGCAATTGCTTTGGAGAAAAAAGTTAACATCATAGCGTAATTTTCATGTAGATTTCATTTTTTTGCACAATGAATCTAAAAGCCCACATAAAAATTGCACTTGGCTATTTTTTTATAGTTGCATTATTGGGAGTATTCATGCGAATGTTTCAGGTAGTTGATATTGATTTCAATTACAAAAACATACTGCATGCACACTCTCATGTTGCTTTATTGGGTTGGATATACACAGCAATCACCACTTTAATTTATCAATTATTTCTTTCTAAGAAACAAATTGAAACCTCTTATAAAAGGCTTTTTTGGAGTACTCAAATTTCCATTTTAGGAATGATGTTTACATTTCCGTTTACAGGTTATGCTTTGCTTTCCATTTTTTTTTCAACTTACTTTTTAATCAATTCTTATTTTTTTGTGAGCTTGTTTTTAAAACATACCTCATTAGAACAGAAAAAAACGAACTCGTATCAATTAGTACGTGCATCCCTATGGTTTATGTTATTATCAAGCCTTGGGCCTTGGGCATTAGGGATCATCATGAATACTTTAGGAAGTACTTCGCCTTGGTACCGCAACGCTATTTACTTTTATCTGCATTTTCAATACAACGCTTGGTTTTTAGTGGCCTTATTAGGGGTGTTATTTGCGGTTTTTGAAAAGAATTCATGGACGATTTCAAAAAAAGTATTTCAGCAATTTTTTAGCTTATTTATGAGTGGTGTTGTGCTCACCTTTTTCTTATCCATTTTATGGATGAAACCCAATGCTGTTTTTTATGTTTTGGCTGGAATAGGCTGTATTCTTCAGATGATTGCTATTAGAATTTTATGGGAAAACATCAATCTTTATAAGGTTGAATTAAAAGAATCTCTTTCAAAAATGGAAGGGTTCTTATTAAAAACTGCAGGCTTGCTTTTTGTCGCAAAATTGGTTTTTCAATTTGTAGGATCGTTCCCGGTTTTATCCGAAATGATATCCAATAACCTAGATATTGTTATTGGATATATTCATTGGATATTTCTAGGGATCATAACCATTTCAATCATTGCATTCTTGCAACATTTTAAATTAATTATAATTTCAAAAAAAGTATTCTTTCTTTATTTAATAGCATTTATACTTACCGAATCCTTATTGTTTTATAAAGGTATGATTGTATGGTTAAATATGCCTTTACTAGAAAATTATTACTTGCTATTATTTTTAGCAAGCACCCTTTTTCTAATAGCTATTTTAGGCTTGCTATTAAATCAATTTCAGAAAAATAAAGAGATTATAAATTAGTGATTATTTAAAATCACGTAATCCAATACCTTTTTCATTAAGTGAGCACGATCTGTTCCTCTAACATTGTGAGGATGCATTGGGTAACTTAAAAAATCTACTTGTTTTTTATGTTCAACAAAAGATTGAAGTAAAGTCATTGTGTGCTGTGGAACCACCACAGGATCTACACTACCAATTATTTCTAATAATTTACCGTCCAAGTTTTTAGCATAATTATGAACTTTAGATTTTTCAAAACCAGCTTCATTATCTTGCCAACGATCCATATAGCGTTCACTATACATTACTTCGTACCATTTCCAATCGGTAACGGGACCACCTGCAACTGCTGTAGTAAATACTCCAGGATGACGTAACATCAATGAATTTGACATAAAGCCACCATAACTCCAACCGAAAACTGATAACCTGTTTTCATCTACAAAAGGCAAGGATTTTAAATAAGCTACACCCGTTAATTGGTCTTCCATTTCTGCTTCACCTGCTTGTCTGTGTATCACACTTTCAAAAGCAAAACCTCTGTTTGCAGATCCACGATTGTCCAAAGTAAAAACAACATAATCTTGTTCTGCTGCCATCCATTGCATCCATAAATTAGAGCCTCCTAACCACGAATTGGTAACCATTTGCGCGTGGGGTCCACCATAAACATAAACCAATACTGGATATTTTTTGTTAGCATCAAAATTTGCGGGTTTTATAATACGACCGTATAAATCGGTACCGTCTTTAGATTTTAAAGTAACAAATTCTGTAGTTCCTAATTGGTATCCTTCAATGGGGTTTTTAGAAGTATGGATAGTCACTTCTTTTTCGTTTTTAAGCGCTTTTCTTTTTACAACTCTTGGCACTTCTTTGCTGGAATAGGTGTCTAAAATATAGTTCCCATCTGAACTTATTTGAACAGAATGACTACCAGCTTCATTAGTTAAAATGGTAATTTTTCCATTCTTAACATTAATTTTAAATGCCTTTGTTTCTCTTCCATCATTTCCGGTGCCAGAAACGATGACATTTTTCCCGCTATTATCAAAGCCAATAATCCCTTTAATCACCCAACTAAATTGAGTAAGCTGGCTAGAGTTTTCGTTGTTGATATCATATTTATACAGGTTCATAAATCCATCACGTTCGCTTAACCATAAAAATTCGGTATTGCTATTTGGTAAGAAAACTGCAGTATTTTCCGGCTCTACCCATTTATCATTTTTTTCTTCAAAAAGTGTTTTTACTTTCTTTCCTGAAACTGCATCATACATCGTAAACCACATGTGATTTTGATCTCTATTTACTTCCGCTAAAAAAATGTATTTTTCATCTGGAGACCAAGAAAGGTTGGTAAGGTAATGCTCGTCTGAAGTGTCGATATCCAAATAAATAACACTATTAGATTTCATAGAATAAATTCCTGCTTTTGCAATTTCACTACCCATTCCATTCATTGGGTATTTAATATTGTTTAAAGAAGCAGGAGTAGTAGTAACATCTACTAAAGGATATTCGGTTACGTTGGTTTCATCTTTTTGATAAAATGCTAAAAAATTACCCTTTGGACTCCAAAAAGTTCCTTTAGTAATTCCCATTTCTGAACGAGCGATGGCTTGTCCTGAAACGATATTTTTATTTTCTGAATTGGTAACCGCTACTTTAGAATTTTCTGATGTAGCTACATATAAATTATTCTCAATCGTGTATGCAATAGCATTTGCTGAAGCATTAAATTCGTTGTTTTCACCTTTTGAAGGATACTTAATCTCACCTGAAGATTCTTTGTTGATGTAATTGTATGAAACGATGGCATCTTTATGAGTAAAAAACACTTCTTCAGCAGTAATTTTTAAAAACGAATTAGGCATTCTTTTTAATTCTGGATATGTTTTTTGCAAATCGCTTAAAGTGAAAATAGCAGGACGTTTTTCAAGATTATAATTTACTAAAGCTGAATTGTTTTCGAGCACCACAAAATCATCGGTGCCATCTATCCATTGCATTGATATTCGTTCAGGATACAGTCCTTTATAATAGCCTAACACGGCATCTTCGAGGTTTAAATGTTTTACCTCTTGTGCAGTTAAAATAGTAACAAATAAGAATAATAGAATGCTAATGGATTTTTTCATGATAGTGGATTTATTAAGAGTCAAATTTAAGCAAATAATATAAAGTCATTTCATCTTTTTACAGACGAAATGACTTTAAATAATAATAACACTTATTTAATTTATAATTTTTCAAAGCGAGCTTGGAAGAATCGTAAATATTGAGGTTCAAAGATCATTTTAAGACCTTTTATTTTTTCTCTATTTTCATATACATATTCTACAGATTCTGCAATAACATCCATATGTGCTTGTGTATAAACTCTTCTTGGAATTGTAAGTCTTACGAGTTCTAAATTTGGATAATTGTTTTCTCCAGTATTTTTATTTCTACCTGCAGAAACAATACCTCTTTCCATAGTTCTTACACCAGAATCTAAATAAATTTCGGCAGCTAAAGTTTGTGCTGGAAATTGATCTTGACTTAGATGAGGTAAGAATTTTTTAGCATCTAAAAAGACTCCGTGGGTACCTATAGGATTTACAATTGGTACACCTGCCTCTTTTAGTTTGTTTCCTAAATATTGTACTTGCCCTACACGAGCTCTAATATGATCGTCATGAATGGATTCAGTAATACCAATTGCTAATGCTTCCATATCTCTTCCCGCCATACCTCCGTAGGTATGAAGTCCTTCGTAAACTACTACTAAATTTCTTGCTTGCTCAAATACATCAGGGTCATTTAATGCTAAAAAACCACCAATACTAACCAAGGCATCCTTTTTAGAACTCATAGTCGCAGCATCGGTTAAATCACAAATTTCTCTAACAATTTCAGCTACAGATTTATCGGCATAACCTTCTTCATATTGTTGATTCATGAACGCGTTTTCAGCAACACGAGTCATATCATGAACAATTTTAATATGGTATTTATTGGTAAGTTCTCTTACTTCCTTTAAGTTTTTTAAGGAGATAGGTTGCCCACCAGCCATATTAACGGTAGTCGCCATACATACATAAGGTATGTTTTCTGCTCCTTTTTCTAAAATTACTTTTTCTAATTTTTCAAGCGAAATGTTTCCCTTAAATAAAAAATTACTATCAGAATCATGTGCTTCATCAATAATTACATCTACAAAAGTTCCACCAGCCAATTCTTGATGAAGTCTTGTTGTTGTGAAATACATGTTTCCAGGAATATAATCTCCCTTCTTAATCATTATTTTAGAGATCAAATGTTCGGCACCTCTTCCTTGATGCGTTGGGATTACGTATTTATAACCGTAGTGTTTTTGAATGGCTTCTTCCATATGGTAGAAGTTTTCGCTACCTGCGTATGCTTCATCTCCCATCATAATTCCTGCCCACTGTCGATCACTCATAGCAGAGGTTCCACTATCGGTTAATAGATCGATATAAACGTCTCTGGATTTCAATAAAAAGGTGTTGTATCCAGCTTCTTTAATAAATACTTCCCGCTCTTTTTGAGTGTTCATAAATACGGGTTCTACCATTTTAATTTTATAGGGTTCTGCCCAAGATCGTTTTCTCATAACTCCATATTGTTTTAAAAAATTCGATACCGAAAGTACTTTTTAAAGGGTATTATAACTATGATAAATGTTATGTTTTGCCATACTTTTTAAAATTCCTTAGATAAAGGACAAAGCCCTCTCTTTTTTGTATCTTTGGTACATAAAAAGAAAACTATCATGTTATCAAACGCTTGTCAATACGCAATTAGATCTGTGCTTTATTTGTCAATTCATTCAGATGAAAAAACAAGGATTGGAGTAAAAAAAGTAGCGGCAGAATTAGAGACGCCGCAACCCTTTTTAGCTAAATTATTACAGCAACTTGCAAAGAGTAATTTGGTTTCTTCCATAAAAGGACCTAATGGAGGTTTTTATTTAACTGAAAAAAATTCAAAAAACTCACTTTGGGACATCGTTAAATGTATTGATGGTGTCGAAAAATTTGAAACTTGTTTTTTAGGCTTATCTACTTGTAGTGATGAAAATCCATGTCCTGTACATTTTATTGTTTCTCCATTTAAAGACAAACTTCTTAACGATTTTAGAGACAAGACCATTGCTCAATTCACAGAAGAAATTAAACTTACAGGGAGAGTCCTTTCTCTTAAGGATTTTAATGCACTAGAGGATAATTAGTTAAAATCATTACGTTATGTTGAACAAACAATTGATCAATCCGAAAAGTATTGTCATCATTGGGGGGTCAAACGATATTAAAAAACCAGGTGGTAAAATTGTTGCCAACCTTATTAATGGTGGCTTTAAAGGAGCGTTAAATATTGTAAATCCTAAAGAAAATAAAATTCAAGGATTAAAAAGTTATGCCTCTGTAAATGATATTCCCGAAACTGATTTAGCGATTCTTGCCATCCCAGCAAAGTTTTGTTTAGAAACCATCACCACATTAGCGAAACAAAAAAACACCAAAGCTTTTATTATTATATCTGCAGGTTTTGCAGAAGCAGGAGAGCGAGGGAAAGCAATTGAGAATGAAATTGTTTCCATGGTAGAAAGTGTAAATGGCTGTCTTATTGGCCCAAACTGTATTGGTGTTATTAATGAAAATTACAAAGGTGTATTTACAAGTCCAATTCCAAAATTTAACCCAGATGGATGTGATTTAATATCAGGTTCTGGAGCTACTGCGGTTTTTATTATGGAAGCAGGAATGCCCTTAGGAGTAAAATTTGCCAATGTTTATTCCATCGGTAATGGAGCCCAAATAAGTGTGGAGGATGTATTGGAATATATGGATTTGAATTATCAACATGAAGTCGATCCACCTATTAAGCTTTTGTATATAGAAACGATTTCCAATCCCAAAAAATTATTAAAACACGCAACTTCATTAATTAATAAAGGAGCAAAAATAGCAGCGATTAAAGCCGGAAGTACTTCTGCAGGAAGTAGAGCGGCTACTTCACATACAGGGGCCATCGCATCGTCTGATGTTACGGTTAGAGCTTTATTTAAAAAAGCAGGAATTGTATATTGTAGTAGTAGGGAAGAGCTTTTGAGTGTAGCCTCTATATTTAATTATAAGGAACTAAAAGGAAAAAATATTGCGATTATTACTCATGCAGGAGGTTCTGCTGTAATGCTTGCAGATGAATTGTCTAAAGGAGGATTGGAAATTCCTTCGATAGAAGGTCCAGATGCTAAAAAACTTCTTTCTTTTCTGCATTCAGGTTCTTCAGTAAATAATCCTATAGATTTTTTAGCAACAGGAACTGCGGAACAATTAGGAATTATCATCGATTACTGCGAACATAAATTTGATTTTATCGATGCGATGATTGTGGTTTTTGGAAGCCCAGGATTATTCGATGTTGAAAATGTATATAATGTATTGAGTGTGAAATTAGATGTTTGTAAAAAGCCAATTTTTCCGGTATTGCCTTCAGTAGTAAATGCACATAAAGAAATCAATACTTTTTTAGATAAAGGAAATATCAATTTTCCAGATGAAGTTGTTTTAGGAAGAGCTTTGCCACAAGTATTTAAAACACCCAAACCCATTCCAAAAGATCTTGTTTTACCACTTATAGATACTGAAACCATAAGAGAAGTTATTGATAGTGTTGATAATGGTTATTTAGGGCCTCGTAATACTGCAAAAATATTAGATGCAGCAGGAATTCCAAGAGTTAAAGAAGTTTTTGAAAGCGATAAAGAAAAGTTGCTTTCAAAATTTCAAAAAAAGAACTTCCCATTGGTATTGAAAGTTATCGGACCCTTACATAAATCTGATGTAAAAGGAGTGATACTTAATATCACAACGATGAAAAAAGCTGCTAAGGCTTTTGATAAATTAATGGAAATTCCAAACGCAAGAGGCGTATTGGCACAGCCTATGATACCAGGATTGGAGCTGTTTATTGGAGTTAATAAAGAAGAAGGTTTCAATCATACCATCGTTTGTGGATTGGGAGGAGTTTTTGTTGAAATATTAAAAGATATTTCCGCTGGGTTAAGTCCTTTATCAAAATTTGAAATTAATAAAATGATATCTTCATTAAGAGGTTATGAAATGCTTAAAGGAGCAAGAGGAAAAAAAGGAATAAATATTGAGATATTTAAAGATATAATTCAAAGAGTTTCTGCTTTGGTTGAAGTTGCTCCAGAAATTATTGAACTTGATATGAATCCTTTAATTGGAACTGAAAAAGAAATTATAACCGTAGATGTGAGAATTCGAGTGGAGCATTAAATTGCTGCTAAAATAATTCCAACAAAAAGAATTAAAAAACAAACAACAATCACTTTCCAAAAGACATTTGCTTTCTTTAATTCCATAAAGTTAAAAGCGACTCCCATAAATTTTAATACTGCTAATAGTAGAATTAGCGGTATTATATAAACACTATTAGCGCTTGAAACCAAACCTGCTATAACCGTTAATATCATTAATAAAACCCACGTAATTATGTTTTGTTTGGTCATAATTTAAAAGATTAAATAGATTACTGGGAAAAGCAATAACCAAATTAAATCACACATATGCCAAAAGGCAGCACTGGCTTCTACATCTTCCATTTTTGTAGTGCTTTTTTCTTTTTTAATACCAAAATAAACAGAAATTAAAATCACCAAACCAACCAATACGTGGGCTACATGAAATATGGTTAACATCCAATAAAAGGTAAAGAAAGTATTGTAACTCATATCCAATCCAGCATTTAGTTTGACATTATATTCAACCCCTTTTAAAATTAAAAAAAGTAACCCAAAGAGCATCGTAATGAGTAAATAATTTTGAGCTTTCTGCTTTTGGTTCTCTTTTAATTCATGAACAGTTGCTGCCATAAAAAAACCACTGGTTAATAAAAAAACGGTATTAATGGTTCCGAAACCTACATTTAATTGTAATCTGGATTCGTGAAATAAAAGAGGATCTTCTTTTGAATAAAACACCAATGCAATTAATGCTGCTCCAAAAGTAATTAGTTCTAAAAAAATGATAATCCAAATAAGAATTCCACCTGGTGGATAATAAATGTTTTTATAATCAACTAACTCACTTTTCATTAGTCTCCAATTTTGTAAAGGTGTTATTTTCTATTAAATAAGAACCGGTTTTATTCATATTCCAAGATTTCTCTCCAACCGTATTTAAGCCCATAATGTGATAATTAATTGAAAGGATATCGCCTTTTCTTTCTAAACTTATAGATATAAACTTATTTTGTATGTGAGAGTCTACTTTAATATTTGGGCATTTTTTTAATTTATACTTGGCAAGAATATCATTAGAAAACCACTGTAGTATATTGTTTAAATGATCAGGATTGCATTCGTCTTCAATTTTTAATTCCTTTAAAAGTTTACATTTTATTTTTTTAGATTCTTTATCACATTCATTACCATAAGCGAATAAATACCAACTTAATAAAGCTTTTTCTGGCGGATTGATAGTTTGAAGGAATTCAGAATTTATAAAACCATCTTCTAAAATAACCACAGCGTAATCTTCAGCTTTATCCTGGCAAGAAATGAATATCAATGCAATTAAAAGTAAAAGGTAAATTCTCATGATTGGTGTTTTATTTTATCATAAAGTTTCACCAAAGATTCTAATAATTCTACCGGAGTCGTTAAAATTTGATAATGATTTTGCCCAAACATCTGAGGCAAGTAATATTTTGCCTGGGCTTCAATTGCCAAGGCATAGGAATTTATATTTCGTTCGTTTAATTCTCTTAAAGCTTGCTTCACATCATTGGTTCCATGCTTGCCTTCATAGCGATCATAATCGTTTGGTTTACCATCAGAAATAAGAATTACCCATTTATTTTTAGTATCCCTTTGATCTAATAAAGCTCCCGAATGTCTTAAGGCTGCTCCAATTCTAGTATATCCTTCAGGTTGTACGGCACCTACTTTATACTTTGCTTTATCCCAATTTTCATCAAAGCCTTTGATGGTTTGGTAGGTACTATAATTTCTGGTTTTTGAGAAAAAACTATCGATTGAAAAATCTACATTAAACTCATTTAAAATTTCTCCAAACAAAATAGAAACTTGTTTCTCCACATCGATTACTTTATTTCCGGCAGTATAACCATCACTGGATAAACTAACATCAAGCAACATTAAAATGGAAAGGTCTTTTTCTTTTTTGCGTTTGGATAAGTAAATATTTTCAGAAGGAGTGTGCCCAGAATGCACATCGATATATAAATCGGTAAGAGCATCTAAGTCAAATTCTTCTCCTTGGGTTTGTCTTCGTTGTTGTTGATATTTATTATTTACACTAGTAAGCATTTTTCTTAGCCCCATTAAGGTGGAAGCATTCTCGCGAAGTGTTTTTGTGTAATAATCTACATTGTTTTCTAAAATTGGTTTTGGATATACTTTACAAAAGTTTTCTTTGTATTTCCTTTTGGTGTAATCCCATTCGTCGTATTCAATATAGTAATCCTTAGTGTTTTTTTCAGCACTTTCAGCTACGGTAGTGTTCTCCACAAAATCTGCTTGATAAACTGAATGAGCAGTGTCATCAACCCGAACAGTGTACTTCATGTTTAAGTCTTCCAAAGCATTCTCATGATCATCTAAATCGTCATCACCGTCCATATCTCTAAAGTTGCCTCCAAACTCTTCGGCGGTTTCAACCTTTTCGAATTGATGCTGTAAAACCATATCCTCTACCTGCTTTTGATCTACTTGTACAGATATAATTTCTTCTACTGCTTTAGATTTTAATATGGTTTTTGGTTGTTCTTCTTGTGCTTTTTTTACCTTGTCACTAAAGTTATTTAGAACTTTGTCTGCTTCATAATCTGGGTCGTTACGCATCCATTTTCCGTAAATAAATGAAGTGTCAACCTCTTTTCCTTTTTTTGTTTTTTGAGTGTAATACTCTAAAAAATTTTGATAGTACTTTTCAGTAATTGGAAACTGAAGAAACAGTTCTTCCAAGACTTTATTTGAATGTTCTTTAGATTTTTGTTGAGACTCTAATAAATCATGTTCTTCTATACCAATCCAATTATAATCTAAATTCTTTTGAATTGATAAATACAAAATTCTGAATAAATAGAAAGAGATATTCTCGTTTAGGGTTTTAAATTTTGAAAATTTTGAAGGTAAAAAAAAGTTATTGTCTCGGTAGCCTCCTTCGCGTTCTGCTTCATATACTTCAATCGTTTTTCCAGTTATGGCTCGAGCAAAAATGGTTAACCGAGGTTTTATTTCATTTAAATTTACAGCGTGTTGAAGTTGGGCTTCTTTTTTCTTTTTGCGATTTTTAAAAAAGAAAGCGAACTTGGTAAATAAGTATTCATCTGGTTCAAATTCAAACATTTTTTTCGGTATTAAGACATTTTTGTCATTCCGACAGAGCGATTTTAGGAGTGAGGAGGAATCTTGATATGAATAGATTCTTCACTACGCAAGCTCCGTTCTGAATGACATTTATATCATTAAATCACATAAATCTTTAAGTGCATTGGTCACCTCTATATCATCTGTTAAGGGTTCTACCACTGCAACATGTACTGCAAGCCGTTTTGGTAATCCGCTATGGATCAATTTTGCAGCATCTACCAATAATCGTGTAGAGACTGTTTCAGTCAACCCTAATTCGGTTAAGTTTCTAATTTTCCCACCAATATTGACTAGTTTTTTAGCAATACTTGCATCAATATCGGTTTCATTTATTAAAATATCGATTTCAATTTTTTCAGTAGGATAGTCAAATGCCATCGCAACAAATCTTTGTCGTGTTGATGGTTTTAATTCCTTAAAACCACGCTGATAACCGGGGTTAAAAGAGGCAACTAACATAAAGTCCTCATGGGCTTTAATATTTTCACCCAGCTTATCAATGTATAATTCTCTACGATGATCGGTAAGAGAGTGAATTGCCACAATAACATCGGGTCTTGCTTCGGCAATTTCATCTAAGTAAATAATAGCACCTTCTTTAACAGCCTTGGTAAGAGGGCCGTCTAGCCATAGGGTTTGAGCGCCTTTAATTATATACCTACCAATAAGGTCTGTAGATGAGGTTTCTTCATGACAAGCAATCGTAAGTAAATTGGTGTCTAATTTACTCGCCATGTATTCTATAAAACGAGACTTTCCAGTACCCGTTGGACCTTTTAATAAAAAAGGAAGTTTGTTTTTATAAGATTGTTCAAATACTTCAACTTCTTTACCAACTTCGTGATAGTAAGGTGTCTTTTTACTCATGACAATAGTGATTAATTTATACTACAAAAATACAAAAAAAGAAAACAATAAAAGACTATATGGTCTTTTATTGTTTAATTAATTTTCAATTCTATTTTGAATCTCTAATGTAATCACTTTTAATTTATTTTTACTAAGACCTAGCTCATTAAAATAATTGGCTGTAGCATCATCAAAAGTTTCAAATAACCCGTAATAGTAGAAGATTCCATCGTTTAAATTTGTTGAAAAGTTTGAAAAATATTTCGACTGTTTTCTATCAAAAGCACCTTTGGTTTCTTCTAATTTGTTTTTAAGATAATCAATGTAAATATTCAATTCTTTAATAAACATATTTGGACGATCTGTTCTCGAAATCACATTTTGTTTCCCATAAATATGATGAGTCATTTCTTTTAAACTCATTTTTTTGGAATAATAGGCCATATTAGGTCCAGGACAAACAGAAACCCCTGTACCTTCCACTTTGGTATCTAAACCATATGCTAATAGAGCAGAGGTTCCTAAACCAACACAAGTACAAGTCTTTTCGGTTACTTTGTTAAATTGATTTTTATAATCTGCAGGAGTTAAATCTTGAGTTTTTAATTCCTTTATTTTAGTACGTTGATATTCTCTTGATGCGGTACAAATTCCTTTTTCTTTAAACTCCTTATTTAATGCTACAAACCTCTTAGGACAGACACTGCCAGGTCTTCCAGAATCAATTTTTGCTTCCTTATCAAAATCTTTACTGTTCCCACGAAGATTATTAAAAGGAATTCCTAAGGGCGATATATCACTTAAGTATAAATCTTCTTCCTTAGCAGTTTCAAGCTTTTTTAGGGTTTCATTATCTACTGTAGTTGCTTCTGGAACTAATAAGAATGGAGAACCCCAACCAACAGAATCTACCTTATAATAATCTAATAAAAAGTTATGTTCTTTTTCGGTTCCTACTCCACCTTGAGCAGTAACATCTATAGACAAAGAAGTTTTAGGAATTGTTCTTCCCTCACTTTCAAGAACAGAAATCAACAAACTCTCGATTGAGTCTCTTAACTCTATTCTTTTTTCTTTAAATTCTTCTAAAACGGGACCCAAAAGATATCCTTCAGTAGCAAAAGCATGACCTCCGCAATTAAGACCAGATTCAATTCTATATTCAGAAACCCATAAGCCTTTTTTAGCTAAAAATTTTCCTTGAATCATAGCCGATCTATAATCACTAACCTTAAGAATTATTTTTTTATTAATGTTTCCGTTTATATCTGGAAAAAAGTCGTCAAATTGGGACATGTAGGCATAAAGTCTTGGATTCATACCCGCAGAAAGAACCACCGAAGATTTTAAATTGCTATTTGCAAAGCCTCTAAGAGCCGCATGAGCATCGTTATATTCTACAGATAATTTTTCGTCTTTTATATAATTGTCCTTATCGACTTTCGTCATGATATTAACATCAATACTTCCCATCGTTAGGTTTTTCTTTGCCCAACTTTTTATTTCTGAATAGTTAAAATTATTCTTGGTAAGCTTTTCAAATTCCTGTTTAACATCAGAATAGTCTGGTAATAAAGAAATATATTTTTTAATCTCGTTGCTTTTTTCTTCTGAAACATTTTTTAAAGCTTCAAATTTTTGAACTGATAAATCGTTCATTAAATTTAAATAGGAAGTTATTCTTTTTGCTCTAAAGTCTTCTGCTTTATCTGAAATTTCTTTAAAAGGAATCTCAAACTTTTCGCTATACATTTTTCTTAATTTCTCTAATAAAATATCATCTACTAAAGAAATTACAGAATCCATCCCATATTGAGCAACCTTTAAAGGGGTATCAATTGTGAATCCTATTCCCATAACTGGGATATGAAATGAATGACTCTTTTTCATGTTAATTTTAGGTATTAGTTAAAATAGATACGCAAGATACCTATTAAACTACAATAAAAAGATAAAAAAGTCTTTTACACTTAAATTCTTACCATAGGTTCAGATAATTAACCTCCAATAGTAATCATGCTTCTGTTTTGGGAATGTAAATCGGGTTTTTGAAGTTTTTCTAAGGTGTCCATTCCACCACGAATTTTAAATTTTCCTTGGATTGCTTTTTGGATAATAGGTTCTATAGATTTTCCTTCACGTAGCGAAGAAAGTATATCTGATTCTGTAGCTGAAAACAAGCAGTTTTTAAGTTTTCCATCGGCAGTTAAACGCAATCGATTACAAGAATCACAAAATGGATTGGTAACAGAACTTATAATAGCAAAACTACCTTTATAGTCTTTTATTTTATAGTTTTTAGAAGTGTCGTTGTCTGCGTCTGTAATTCGTTCTATTTCATCATTAGAAAAATGACTCCTTGCAACCTCCATAACTTCAGCGTAAGAAACCATTTTTTTAAGATCCCATTTATTACCATCAAAAGGCATAAACTCAATAAATCGAAACGAAATAGGAAGCTCTTTTGTGAGCTTGATAAAATCTATGATTTCATTATCATTAAAACCTTTTATTAAAACGGCATTAATCTTTACTTTAAAACCGTTTTCAATAAGTAAAAGAATGTTTTGATATACTTTTTCAAATTGATTGCGACGGGTAATTTCTTTAAACTTACTTTCAGAAAGGGTGTCTAAACTTACATTGATGCTATTGATTTTGTTTTCTTTTAAAACATCAATATGCCTATCGATAGTAATGCCATTGGTAGTTATAGCAAGTTCTACAGGAAGTGAGGCTAATTTGCCAAGAATAACAGGAATGTCTTTTCTTATCAAAGGTTCACCACCAGTCAGTCTTATTTTTGTGACTCCGTTTGCTACAAATGTTTTGGCGATAGCATAGATCTCATCATAGTTCATGATATGAGATTTTGGAGAAAGAGGAACTCCTTCAGCGGGCATACAATAAGTACACCGAAGGTTGCAACGTTCCGTAAGAGAAATACGTAAATAAGTATGTTTTCTTTTAAAACGATCGGTTAATATGGCTTTGTTATTTTTCATTAATCGTGTCTAGCACCTTTTAAAATTCTAAAAATATGTAATACAGCAGGAAATATAGCGTCCATAGATTCTTTTGCACCATTTGTAGATCCTGGTAATGCTAACACTAAAGTTTTTCCAATAGTACCAGCAACACTTCTGGAAAGCATTGAATATGGAGTTCGATCTTGACCGTAAGTTCTAATAGCTTCTTCAATTCCTGGGATTCTACGGTCAAGAATTGGCAATAAAGCTTCAGGGGTTACATCTCTTTTTGAGAGACCCGTACCGCCCGTATATATGACTAAATCTATACCTTGTTTTTGATAGTGTAATGCCTTTTCTTGAATGTCATCCGTTTCGTCTGGTATGATAATATAATCTGAAATAGCAACGTCACTTTCTTTTAATTTTTTAATAATTGCTTTTCCAGCTCTGTCTTCTTTTTGACCTGCCGAAATGCTATCGGAACAAACGATAACCGCTGCAGTTAGATCTTTTCTAAAACGATCTTTAAAATCTGATTTTCCACCCTTTTTTTCTAATAATTTAATGTGATGAATTTCAATTCCTTTATCAATTGGTTTTAGCATATCATACATGTTTAAAGCGACCACACTTGCTCCATGCATGGCTTCCACTTCAACACCAGTTTTATAAATAGTTTTAACGGTAAAAAGAACTTTGATTTCTAAATCGTTGATTTCATATTCAATTCCAGTAAATTCTATTGGCATGGGATGACAATCGGGAAGTAATTCCGGAGTTTTTTTAACCCCTAATAATCCGGCTGCTTTGCTCATTGCAAATACATTTCCTTTTGGAACGGTATCCATTTTTATTGCATCAATAGTATCTTTTGTGCTCACTTTAACGATCGCTTGTGCGGTCGCTATTCTAAGTGTGCTGCTTTTATGTGTGATATCTACCATGATTGTTTTTATTAGTTATTTACTTTCCATTGATGGCTTTCGTCTTCAAAAATCTCTTTTCCAAAAACGGGAACATTTGCTTTTATTTCTTCTACAATAAACTCAATGGCTGGAAAAACTTCTTTTCGTCTTTTTGAGGATACAAAAACAAACAAACAAATCTCTCCTGCGCTTACCTTTCCTAAACTGTGGTAAATATGCATACAACTAAGATCGAATTTTGAAAATGCAGCTTCTCTAATTTCATGAAACTTTAGGTTTGCCATATCTTCATAAGCAGTGTAATCGATAGCTGAAACTATTTTAGTGTCAATTTCATCTGCACGAACCTGACCTAAAAAAATGTTGTGAGCACCAATACCCGTTTTTACCTGATGTTTGGCTATTGAATTTGCTATAAATTCTGAAGAAATTGCGCCTTCTCTAAAGACATTTTTTGGTTTATGTTCTTTCATAATGATCGGTTTTTAAAATAATCCATGACTTCATAGGCTCCATTTTTTAAACTGAAGCAATCTTGAATTTGATGTTTTTGTAATATAGAAACTGCTTTTTGACTTTTTATACCCGCTTGGCAAAAAACAATTTGCTCTTTGTTTTTATCAATTTTGTGTAAATTCTGTTCTAAATCGTTCAAAGGAATTTGAACAACTTCGGGATGATCTATTTTTGGATGAATACTATTGCGAACATCTAACCATTGAGTATTCTCTTTACTTATAGCTTCTTTTAAAGAAATATTTCTGCTTTTAGTTTCACAATTGAGTTCTTTATCAAGGCTTTCAAAAACGGCTGCTGAATCCATCACTTTTTGAATTTCTTCTTCAGAACGTCTTACTTTAATTAAGTTGGTTTGATGGTTTAATGAGTTATAATAAAGAACCTTTCCAGAAAGAATTTCTCCGATCCCAAGGATAAGCTTGATAGCTTCATTGGCTTGTAAAGTTCCAATAATTCCTGGCAAAACTCCTAAAACACCAATTTCTGAACAATTAGGAATTGTACCTTCTTTAGGAGGGTTAGGAAATAAACAACGATAGCTTGGACCATTATTATAATTAAACACAGACACCTGTCCTTCAAATTTATATATACCTGCGTAAACCAATGGTTTTTTTGTGATAATGGAAGCATCGTTTACTAAATATCGGGTGCTAAAATTATCTGTTCCATCTACAATAATATCATAATCTTGAAAAAGTGAAATGGCATTTTTATGGGTTAACTTTTCAGGATATGTTTGAATAGAAATCGTAGCATTTAAATCTTCTAAACGCTCTTTTGCAGCGATTGCTTTATTTTCTCCCAATGAAGAAGAACCGAAAAGTATTTGCCTTTGTAAGTTCGATTCTGATACGACATCAAAATCAATAATTCCAATAGTTCCAATTCCTGCAGCAGTTAAATATTGTAATACAGGACAGCCTAAACCGCCTGCTCCAACAACTAAAACTTTAGAATTGTTAAGTTTGTTTTGGCCTTCTAAACCAATTTCTGAAAGAATAATATGTCTGTTGTATCTATTCATTTTCATCCCCCTGCAAATGGTGGTAATAAAGCTATTTCTGAAGCGTTAACTTCGGTTTTATCAATGATTAATTCGTTGTTTTGAGCGACTTGAAAGTCTTTATTTCTTAAAGTTTTATATTTCTGAAACAGTACCTCTTTTAAATCGGAAACTGTTGTGCCAGAAAAGTTAATTTCCTCACTATTGCATCCTGTAACTTCAGCAAGTAATCCGAAATATTTTATGGTTATCATCATATTTTAAAATCTAATAATTCTAAATCCTTTTGGGTATTAATATTGGTGGTATGTTTTTCAAAATCAGGTTCAATTACAACCGTTTTTACCTTACACTTTTCTATAGCTTTTTGTACTTTTCTTTGATTTTGATCTAATTCTTCTAAAAAAATAGCTTCACATTGTTTTTTGTAAATAGCAATAAGCGGCATGTTTTTTCCTTGACTCTGCAACTGAATGACCTCTGAAGCATCATTTTGTTGATCTATTAATTTTTGTAAGACTTCAGTATTAATCAACGGTACGTCACAACTAACGATTAAATTATTTTCAGTTTTAGAATGTTTAAGACCTGTATAAATACCGGCTAATGGGCCAGCATTTTTAATTAAATCTGCAAAACAGCTGAAACCAAAAGCTTCATAGTTTTTGTTATTGCTTATAATTATTATATCGTCAACCAAAGGTTGCATCGCTTTTATAATATGTTCGACAAATGGTTTGTTGTTATAAGAGACCAGTCCTTTATCAGTACCCATTCTTGAGCTTTTTCCTCCTGCGAGAATAATACCTGTTATGTTATTTTTCGCATTCATTTAAACATAGAATAATTTAACAGAAGCCAATACCAACACGAATGCTAGGAGGTATCTTAAACTTTGATTGTTCATTTTTTTACTTCCAAAATATGCGCCTAAGAATCCACCGACTAAAGCAATGGCAACCAATCCAAAAGACTCTATACTTAAACTAATACCACTACTTAATTGTCCCACGAGACCTCCTGCAGAATTTACCCAAATAAATAGAGCAGATACCGCTGCTGCTTCCTTCATTTTTCCCCAATGTAATAATAGAATTATAGGGCTTAATATAATACCGCCTCCAATTCCAATTAATCCAGAAAAGAATCCAATAATCCCACCAACAAGTAGGCCTTGCCATAATTTAATGTCTCTGATTTTAGTGCTTTCTTTTCCGAATACATTTAGCATTTTTAATACGGCAAAGATTAATAAGACCGCTAAAACCTTTTTATAAATAGTTGCATCTACTTCAATATAACCTCCTAACATCGACATTGGAATAGAAGCTATCGCAAAATATAGAAACAGTTTTTTATTAAAGTAGCCTTCTTTGTAATAATAATAAAAGGCTATGGCTGCAACAAAAAGATTGAGTAGTAATGCAGTGGGTTTCATTAATTCTGGAGTCACAGAAAACAAGGCCATTAAAGCTAAATAGCCACTTGCTCCTCCGTGACCAACACTAGCGTAAAAAAAAGAGACGATAGGTAGAATCAAAAGGAAAATCAATATGTTTTCTATATCAAAAATCATAAGTTACAGATCTTCTCTAATTGCTTGTCTAAATGATTCCAGCAACTTTTATTAATATCATCAAAAGCAACAATTAAATTTTTGCCATAGTTAGTTAATGTTGCGCCACCACCACCTTTACCGCCAATACTGCTTTCTGTTACAGGTTTTTTTGCCGACTTATTTACAGCATCCACTAGGGTCCAGGCTTTTTTATAAGATATATTCAAACTCTTTGCAGCTTTAGATAAAGAGCCTGTTTCTTCAATAGCTTTTAACAAACGAACTCTGCCTTCTCCAAGCAGGACATTATTGTCAACTTCTATCCAAATTCTACTTTTTATTTTATAATTCATATCCTTAGTTTATACCGGTAAATGGATTATTTCTATCAAATCTCCTTTTGCATATTTGCTTACTTCCCAGGGGATATAAACAAAAGCATTTGCAATCGCAAAAGTGTGTAACATGGCAGAACTTTGACCTTCCAAAATGCTAACTTCTCCATGATGATGGTAGGCTTTTAAAAACTGAGCACGATCTCCTTTTTTTATAAAATCCGCAGCTAAAACTGCGGTTCCTTTATTGATAGAAAAATTTTCATTTCCAGATAACCTTTCAAGTGAAGGATGAACATAAACATAAAAACTACTCAATGCAGAAGCAGGGTTTCCTGGAAGTGCAAAAACAGGTTTGTTTTTAATTTTTCCGAAGAAAAGAGGTTTGCCCGGTTTCTGTTTTACTTTATAAAAAACTTGTTCGGTTCCTAATTCTAGTAAGGCCTTGCCAACAAAATCGTAATCTCCTACTGATATTCCTCCAGAAATCAACACTACATCGTTTTCAGAAATTGCTTTTTCTAAAGAATTTAATGTCGATTGGTAATCATCTTTTACTTTGCTAATAGTTACATTAAAATAGCCTATACTTTGTAAGCCAGCTTTTAACATGCCAGAATTACTTTCATAGATTTTTCCATAAGTAAGTTCTTGACCCGCTTCTACTAATTCATTCCCAGTAGTTACAATGCCAATTTTTGGTTTTTCAAAAACGGATACTTCGGTAATTCCTAAAGTGAGCAAGAAACCAATGGCAGCAGGAGTTAATTTGGTTCCTTTTTTTAATGCAATTGCTCCAATTTTAATTTGTTCCCCTAAAGGACGGATGTTTTCATTTTCTGAAACAGAATTATTAATAGAAAGTTGGGATTCTTTTGCGGTAACTTTTTCCTGCATAATAACCGTATTTGCAGTTTCTGGAACAGCAGAACCTGTAAATATTCTAACAGCCTCTCCTTTTTTTAAGACAGGATGATGCCCATCTCCAGCCTTAACTTCGTCAATAATAGCATAATTTGAATCTTCGTGCAGATTTAAAGCATACCCATCCATTGCTGATTGTCTAAATGGAGGCATATTTATGGATGAAATTACATCTTCAGCTAATACAAACCCTAAAGAAGAATTCACTTTATTAGTCTTTTTGTTTTTGGTTGTTGAAACGTTGTTTTTTACAAGCTCAAAAGCTTCTTCTACAGTAATCATAAAATTATCGTTATGTCTTTGCAAATATAACGAATTTATAATTTTTAAAAAATGATTTTAGAATTATACGTAATTAAGAAACAGGACTGTCTCTTATACACATCTGACGCTGCCGACGATCTACTCTGTGTAGATC
>OJDV01000175.1_pt1 | contig 26722 bp, 14 predicted proteins | sample 1592911 | NCBI WGS metagenome assembly OJDV01 (sample SAMN05416860, study PRJEB24817) | seawater metagenome | isolation source: Sea water | place: Canada:Atlantic | collected 2013-11 | reverse complement strand
ACCTAAGACTCTTGGAAAAATTGATCTTAATCCTAAAAATCCTAAAAATCCTAAAAAGCCTAAAGAGGAAAAGAAGGAAGTAGTTGTTGAGAAAGAAGTTTCAGCTCCTACTAAAAAAGAGGTTCCTGTTAAAGAAGAAAAAGTTGTTGAAGCTAAAACAACAAAAGAAGAACCAAAAACTGTAAAAAAAGAAGTTTCTACTCCTGTAAAAAAAGAAACTCCTATAGTTAAAAAAGAAGTTTCTACTCCTGTAAAAAAAGAAACTCCTACAGTAAAAAAACAAGAAAAACCTGTTGTTACTCCTCCTGTTAAAAAAGAAGCTCCAAAAGCTAAAAAAGTAGCTCCAGAAAAAGAAGTTGAAGAAATTAAGGAACCAGAAAATATTGTTACTAAATATAAAAAATTAGACGGTCCTAAAATAACGGGTGTAAAAATTGATTTATCTCAATTTAAAAAACCAGAAAAGAAGAAAAAAGAACCTACAGCAGCAGAGAAAGAAAAGAGAAGCAAGCGTAGAAGAATTAGTAAAGGACCTGCTCGTGGAGGTGCTCGTGGAGGTAATCAGCAAAATACTAGAGGGGCTCGTAAAAAAACGGCACATACTCCAAAAGAGGAGCCTAGTGAAGCTGACGTACAAAAACAAGTAAGAGAAACCTTGGAAAAACTTCAAGGAAAATCTTCGAAAGGAAAAGGAGCAAAATACAGAAGAGATAAAAGAGATTCGCATCGTCAAAAGACGGAAGTTGATCAATTGATACAAGAAGCAGAAAGTAAATCACTTAAAGTTACAGAGTTTGTTACTGTAAGTGAAGTTGCTACCATGATGGATGTACCGGTAACGCAAATTATATCTGCATGTATGTCATTAGGTATGATGGTGACGATGAATCAGCGATTAGATGCAGAGACTTTAACTATTGTTGCAGACGAATTTGACTATACAGTTGAGTTTATCACGGCAGATATTGAAGAATCAGTACAAGTTGAAGAAGATTCGCTAGAAGACTTAATACATCGTGCACCTATAGTAACTGTAATGGGACACGTTGATCACGGTAAAACATCTTTATTGGATTATATTCGTAAAGAAAATGTGATTGCTGGAGAATCTGGAGGTATTACACAGCATATTGGTGCTTATAGTGTAACCTTAGAAGGAGGACAAAATATTTCATTTTTGGATACACCAGGTCACGAGGCCTTTACAGCAATGCGTGCTCGTGGTGCACAAGTAACCGATTTAGCTATTATTGTTGTTGCAGCGGATGATGATATAATGCCTCAAACAAAAGAAGCGATTAGTCATGCTCAAGCAGCAGGTGTGCCCATAGTATTTGCAATTAATAAAATAGATAGACCGGCTTCTAATCCTGAAAAAATTAAAGAAGGATTGGCACAAATGAATCTTTTAGTAGAAGATTGGGGTGGTAAAATTCAATCTCAAGATATCTCTGCTAAAACAGGAGAAGGTATAAATGAGTTATTAGAAAAAGTATTGTTAGAAGCAGAATTGTTAGAGCTTACTGCAAATCCAAATAAATTAGCAAACGGTACAGTTGTTGAAGCCTTTTTAGATAAAGGTAGAGGATATGTTTCAACCATTTTAGTTCAAGGAGGAACTTTAAAAATTGGAGATTATTTATTAGCAGGGCAATGTAGTGGTAAGGTTAGAGCAATGCACGATGAGCGAGGTCATAAAGTAAAAGAAGCAGGACCTGCAACACCTATATCTATATTAGGTTTGGATGGAGCTCCGCAAGCTGGTGATAAATTCAATGTTTTTAATGATGAACGGGAAGCGAAAGCAATTGCTTCAAAAAGAACTCAATTACAACGTGAACAATCTGTAAGAACGCAACGTCATATTACATTAGACGAAATTGGTCGAAGAATTGCACTTGGAGATTTCAAGGAATTGAATGTGATCCTTAAAGGTGATGTGGATGGTTCAGTAGAAGCATTAACAGATTCATTCTTAAAATTATCTACAGACGAGATACAAGTAAATATTATACATAAAGGTGTTGGAGCCATTACAGAAAGTGATGTGTTATTAGCATCTGCTTCCGATGCAATTATTATTGGATTTAATGTGCGACCAATGGGTAATGCACGTCAAATTGCTGATAAAGAAGAAATCGATATCAGAATGTATTCTATTATCTATGCAGCGATCAACGACTTGAAAGATGCAATGGAAGGAATGCTTTCACCAGAAATGAAAGAAGAAATCACAGGAACTGCTGAAATTAGAGAAACATTCAAAATTTCTAAAGTGGGAACTATTGCAGGTTGTATGGTTCTAAGTGGTAAAATAATTAAGGATGCTGGAATTAGATTAATTCGTGAAGGTGTTGTTGTTTACACAGGTGAATTATCTTCATTAAAACGATTTAAAGATGATGCAAAAGAAGTAGCAAAAGGATACGACTGTGGTATGCAAGTTAAAAACTACAATGATATTAAAGAAAATGATATTATTGAATGTTTCAGAGAAGTTGCTGTTAAGAAAAAATTAAAATAGATTTCTCATTTTAAATATTAAAAAAACGGCTTTTTAGCCGTTTTTTTTTGTTTTATAAATATATGAGATATGTCATAGGTTAGTTAATTATAGATAGATAATTTTATGCTTTAATTATGAGTGTATATCATATTAAAGAAAGTAGAATAAATAAGCAATTTATAAATTAAAACTAAATATTATGAAAAATTATTTTTTAGCAATTGGTTTGCTCTTTTCAAGTTATGTTGTCTTTGCTCAGGCAGGGCATATCATGCAAGGAGTAGGTGCTGTTAATATGTCGATGGGTGGTGCTGCAACTGCACAGCCTTTAAGTATTGAAGGAGCAATACAATGGAACCCTGCAACACTTTCTCATTTTAATGGTCAAATAATATCTTTAAGTGCGGGAGCTTTCTTTTCTTCGCCTACCTTAAAATCTTCTTTACCTGCTGGAATGTTAGGAGAAGGAGCACCTGCTGTAAGTGGTGTTACAGAGGACGATAGAGGTACCTCTATCATGCCAGCTTTGGCATTTGTTTGGGGAAAAGAAGATAGCAAACACACCTTTGGGGTGTCTGCTTTTGGTATTAGTGGATTTGGTGTTACATTCCCAGAAGAAAGTAATAATCCATTTAATCCTAATTTTAATCCAACTGAAGATTCTAATCCAATTAATTACCCACAAGCTGCAATGGGATTTGGACATATAGAATCTGATTACATGTTATTGCAAGTTGGATTTACGTATTCTTATGAGATTACAGATAAGTTTTCTATTGGTTTACAGCCAACATTTAATTATGCAAGTTTAGAATTGGCGCCTAATCCAATCGCTTCGCCAGATTTCCCACCAGAAATGGGAGGAACAGGTAAAGGGTATCCTAATGCAGATAAAGCTTCAGCAATGGGTTATGGTGGTCAAGTAGGTATTTTTTATGACTCAGGAGGAGTTTTAAAATTAGGGGCATCTTATAAATCAAAACAAAATTTTGGAGATTTTGAATTTGATCAAAAATATGTAGACGGATCAGAAGCACCAAGTGTTTCGTTCAATATGAATTATCCAGCTATTTACTCTGTAGGTATGGGCTTGTCTGGAGGAAAATTTGATTTCGCTTTAGACTTTAGATATGTGGATTATGAAAACACAGAAGGGTTTGATACTCAAGGGTGGCAAATCGCAGATAGTGGTCCTGCTGAAGGCTTCCCAACAGGAGCGGTTAATGGTTTTGGATGGAAAAGCATGTCCATACTATCTTTAGGGTTGCAATTTCAAGCAACAGAGAAATTACCTTTAAGAATAGGGTATACGTATAGTTCTAATCCAATAGATGATGAATTGGCATTTTTCTCAATACCAGCAACTGCCGTTATAGAAAATGCTGCTCAATTTGGTTTGGGGTATGTGATCAATGATAAAATGAAAGTGGATGCAGTTTATCATTATGGATTTAGAGGAGATGGAGCATCGGGTACTTTATTAAGTCCTGCAGCGATTACTCCAAGTAATCCCTTAGGGAAATTGCCAGGAACATCGGTTTCTTACGATATGTCCACATCCATGTTTCAAATAAGTTTTAGCTACGATTTTTCAAAAGGTTCCAGTAAAAAAGCGGAACCTACTCAATAATTAAGTTAAATAAAAAAGCCCTTATCATTTTGGTGACAATTTGAAAAGGGCTTTTTTGCATTTAAAGGTTTTTAGTTTCTGTCTGGTTTTAAAATAAACGCAGATGGAAATTTGTCTTTAATTTCTAATCTTGCACGATCAGCTTCCAAACGAGAACTAAAACTTCCTACCCAAACTTTATAATTTGGGGTTTCGTATTCTATAGAAGCAGGCCAGGAATCATAATTATTTCGGTATTCTTTAATAGTTTTATTTGCCTCGCTTAATTCGCCATAATAGAGTTGTATGGTGAAGCCAACCGCAAGTTTATTATCAGCCTCAAGGTTTTTCTTTAAAGCTAAAACCTCGGGTATTTTATCGTTTTCGTTAATAGTGATTGTTGCATTTTGTCCAATTATTATATTGGAAAAAATAAGAAAACAAATGACAATAGGGTAAGTTTTAAATCTCATAAATAAATAATATTACTGCAAATGTAAATCATATTAACTCAATAGAAAGCAAGTTTATTATTTAGAAACATTATAAATTAGGTATTAACACTTTGTTAGTATTTCAGAAATCAACATTAATATCTTATTTTCGCGACGTTATTTAAGGTAGGTAAGTGCGATAATAATTAGCGCTTTGAAAATGAATGAACTACAGACTAATAATTGAAAATAATTTTAACCATTAGTATGAAAAAGGTGAATTACCAAAATTTATCATCACAATTGTCACTTCTTTTGCTAGCATTTTTACTAGCATTTTCAACTACCACTTTAGCGCAAGATAATGGCGATGCTGTTGCTGGTGAAGCTTTATACAAAGCAAATTGTGCTGCTTGTCATAAATTAGATAAAAAAGGAGTAGGTCCAGCATTAAGAAATGTAGCGGACAAATACGACAGAGATTGGCTTTACAAATGGATTAGTAATAGTCAGGGATTAATTAAGTCTGGAGATTCAAAAGCTGTGGCTTTATTTGCAGAGAATAATAATTCTGTAATGACTTCCTTTCCAGCTTTGTCAAACGAGGATATGGATAATATCCTTGCATATACAAGCTTGCCGAAGCCTGAACCAAAAGTTGCGGAGACAACGGTTGCTGTTTCTAATGGAGATAATGGCGTTACTCAAAACATAGTTCTTGCTGGATTGGTAATGGTGTTTTTGCTATTGGCGATTATGTTTTATTTAGTTACAAGATCCTTAACTAAATTGGCGCAAGCAAATGGGATAGAAGTAGAGACTGAAAGTAGAAAACCATTATGGAAAGCGTTTGTGCAAAATCAATTTTTAATGTTGGTTTCTGCAATTATGTTATTATTGGTATCTGCATATTTTATGTTTGGTTTTTTTATGCAGGTAGGTATTGATCAAGGATACGCACCTGTTCAGCCAATTCATTATTCTCACAAAATACACGCTGGAGCGAATAAAATAGATTGTAATTATTGTCATTCTTCCGCTAGAAAAAGTAAGGTTTCTGGAATCCCTTCATTGAATGTATGTATGAATTGTCATAAAAACATTTCAGAATACAACGGTGAACAAGATCTAGCTAAAGGATATACAAAAGAATTTTATGACGGAGAAATAGCTAAGTTATACGATGCTGTTGGATGGGATGATGCTGATCAAAGCTATACAGGTTTAGAAAAACCGGTGAAATGGATTCGTATTCATAATCTGCCAGACTTTGTGTATTTTAACCATTCACAACATGTAACGGTTGCAGGAGTTGATTGTCAAAAATGTCATGGACCAGTTGAAGAAATGGAAATCTTGGAGCAATATTCTCCATTAACGATGGGGTGGTGTATCGATTGTCATAGAGAAACTAATGTTGATATGGAAAACAATGAATATTACGAAAAAATACACGAAGAGCTTTCTAAAAAATATGATGTAGAAAAATTAACTGCAGCAGAATTAGGAGGATTAGAATGTGGTAAATGCCACTATTAATAAAAATTAAACGATGGAATCAATTTTGGTTTTGTCATTAAATTAACTATATAAATGTCATCAAACAAGAAATACTGGAAAAGTGTTGAAGAGCTAGACGAAAATAGCTCTATTGTTAAGGCGCTACAACAAAACGAATTTGTTGAGGAAATACCAGTTGATCAATTTTTAGGGGATAAAGAGACTCTAGAAACTTCTTCAACTTCTCGTAGAGATTTTTTAAAATATGTTGGTTTTACAACTGCTGCTGCTTCATTAGCTGCTTGTGAAGGGCCTATTAGAAAATCGATTCCTTACGTTGTAATGCCAGACGAAATTGTTCCTGGAGTTGCCAATTATTATGCATCAACTATTGCTGATGGATTCGATTTTGCTAATATTCTAGTGAAAACTAGAGAAGGTCGACCTATTAAAATTGAACGAAATCGTGTTTCGGATAGTGTTGGAAGTGTAAATGCACGTGTGCATGCGTCTGTACTATCTTTATATGATATTAATAGATTGCAATCTCCAAAAGTAGGTGGTGAAGATGCTACTTGGGAAGATTTTGATTCAACTTTAGAAGAAAAATTAAATGCGTTAAATGGACAAGATGTTGTTTTATTAACTCAAACATTTGCAAGCCCTTCAACGTCTAAGTTAATTAAAGAATTTACGACAAAGTATCCTAATGTTCGTCATGTAGTGTATGACACAGTATCTTCTTCGGAAGCATTAGATGCTTTTCAAAACAAATATGGCGTTCGTGCTTTAGCAGATTATGATTTTTCAAAAGCTGAAGTAATTGTTTCTGTTGGTGCAGATTTCTTAGGAGATTGGCAAGGAGGAGGATTTGATTCCTCTTATGCAAAAGGACGTATTCCTGATGAAGGAAAAATGTCAAGGCATTATCAATTTGAAGCAAACATGTCACTTTCTGGAGCAAATTCAGATAAACGTGTTCCAGTAACTCCATCCCAACAACAACAAGTCTTAAATGCTTTAACAGGTGGTAGTGCTTCTGGTCTTCCAGAATCTATTGCTGCTGCTGTTTCAAAAGCAAAAGCTGCATTGCAAAAAGCAGGTAGTAAAGGTGTTGTTTTAACTGGATTGCCAGATGTTGCAGCTCAAACTAAAGCGCTTTCTTATAATGAAGGTGTTGGTAGTGTTGTAATGGATACAAAAAAACCAAAAATGATCCGAAAAGGGAACACTGCTGAAGTAGTTGGTGTTTTAAACGGTGTAATTTCAGGTACTGTTAAAGGATTAATGACTGTAGGTGTTGACCCGGTTTATTCTTTTCCAAACAGTGAAGCGTTTGCTGAAGCGTATGCTAATTTAGATTTATCTGTAGCCTTTTCGTTTAAAGAAGATGCGACTGCTTCATTATCACAATTAGTTGCTGCTACCCCACATTATTTAGAATCTTGGGGAGACACGCAAATAAAAAAAGGATCTTTTGGTTTAATGCAACCAACTATTCGTCCTTTATTTGATACAAGACAATTTCAAGATTGCCTGTTAAAATTAACTGGTAATACAAATAAATATTACGATTATATAAAAGAAACTTGGACTAACTCAATTTTAGGGTCTTCAAGCTGGAACCAAGCTTTACACGATGGTGTTTTAGTGAGTGATGTTGAAGTAGAAAATGAAGAAATGCCTGTAACAGAAAGTATGGAATCTAATACTGCTCATGGGGCACTTTCTTCAAACATTCAAGAAGGAGGGTTAGAACTTACTTTATATACTAAAACATCTATGGGTGATGGGCAGCAGTCTAATAACCCTTGGCTACAAGAAATGCCAGATCCAATTACAAGAGCTTCTTGGGATAATTACTTAACTGTTTCTGCTGCAGATGCTACTGAAATGGGCTTAGTAAACAAGAATGTTGCAAATGGTGGATTAAATGGTAGCTATGTAAATGTAACAGTTGGCGATGTTGTTGTAGAAGATGTGCCAGTATTAATTCAACCAGGACAAGCAAAAGGTTCGGTTGGTTTAGCACTTGGTTACGGTAAAACGGCTTCTATTCAATATGAAATGCAAACAGGTGTTAATGCTTATGCGTTTTATAACAACTTTTCATCTGTACAAAGCGTAACCATAGAAAAAACTTCTGGAGAACACGAATTTGCTTGTGTGCAATTGCACAATACCATGATGGGTAGAGACATTATTCGTGAAACTTCATTAGAAATATTTAATACAAAAGATTCTAAAGATTGGAATCCTGTACCGATGGTTTCAAAAGATCATCAAGAAATTTCGGTAAACGACCCTGATGCAGACTTATGGACATCATTTGATCGTAGTGTAGGGCATCATTTTAATCTTTCTATAGATTTAAATTCTTGTACGGGATGTGGATCTTGTGTAATCGCTTGTCACGCTGAAAATAATGTGCCTGTTGTTGGTAAACAAGAAGTGCGTAGGAGTCGTGATATGCACTGGTTGCGTATTGACCGTTATTACTCAAGTGAAGAGACTTTCGTTGATGATTTAAATAAAAAAGAGGGTGCTAATGGATTGTTTGGTGATACTGGAGTTAAAGATACTTTAATATCAATGGAAGATGCTTCGGCGAGCCCAGAAGTAGCTTTCCAACCTGTAATGTGTCAACATTGTAATCACGCACCTTGTGAAACAGTTTGTCCAGTTGCAGCAACTTCACACGGTCGTCAAGGTCAAAATCAAATGGCTTATAACCGTTGTGTAGGTACACGTTATTGTGCAAATAACTGTCCTTATAAAGTACGTCGTTTTAACTGGTTCTTATATAATGATAACGAAGAGTTCGATTATCATATGAATAATGATTTAGGACGAATGGTGCTAAATCCTGATGTAGTTGTACGTTCTCGTGGTGTTATGGAAAAATGTTCTATGTGTATTCAAATGACACAAAAAACAATTCTAGATGCTAAGAATGATGGTAGAGCAATTAAGGATGGTGAATTTAAAACTGCTTGTTCTGCGGCTTGTGAGTCTGGTGCAATGGTTTTCGGAGATGTTAACGATCACGATAGTGAAGTAAGTAAATTAAGTAAAGATAAAAGAATGTATCACTTATTAGAAGCAGTAGGAACAAAACCTAATGTGCTCTATCATGTTAAAGTGAGAAATTCAGAAGAAGTTTAATAATACTAAGAAATAGCAAAAAAAAGATATGGCGTCGCATTACGAAGCTCCTATTAGAAAACCCTTAGTAACAGGAAACAAATCTTATCACGATGTGACTTTAGATGTTGTTGCGCCTGTAGAGGGAAAAGCCAATAAATCTTGGTGGATTGTTTTTTCAATTGCTCTAGCCGCATTTTTATGGGGTATTGGATGTATCGTGTATACCGTTTCGACGGGTATCGGTACTTGGGGATTGAATAAAACTGTTGGCTGGGCCTGGGATATTACCAACTTTGTTTGGTGGGTAGGTATTGGTCACGCAGGAACATTAATTTCTGCGGTATTATTACTATTCCGTCAAAAGTGGAGAATGGGTATTAACCGTTCTGCAGAGGCAATGACTATTTTTTCTGTAATTCAGGCAGGATTATTCCCAATTATACATATGGGTCGTCCTTGGTTGGCATATTGGGTAGTTCCAATTCCTAATCAATTTGGTTCATTATGGGTAAACTTTAACTCACCATTACTTTGGGATGTATTTGCAATATCAACGTATTTATCGGTATCATTAGTTTTTTGGTGGACAGGTTTGTTACCAGATTTTGCAATGATTCGTGATAGAGCAGTTACCCCATTTAATAAGAAAATTTATGGCATTCTATCTTTTGGATGGAGTGGACGTGCAAAAGACTGGCAACGATTTGAAGAAGTGTCACTGGTATTAGCTGGTTTAGCTACACCATTAGTGCTTTCTGTACATACAATTGTATCTTTTGATTTTGCTACCTCGGTTATTCCTGGTTGGCATACTACCATTTTCCCTCCTTATTTTGTTGCTGGAGCGGTATTCTCAGGATTTGCAATGGTAAACACCTTATTGATTATTATGCGTAAGGTTTCTAGCTTAGAAGATTATATAACAGTACAACATATAGAATTAATGAATATCGTAATTATGATTACGGGTTCTATAGTTGGTGTGGCTTATATTACCGAGTTGTTTATTGCTTGGTATTCTGGAGTAGAATATGAACAGTACGCATTCCTTAATAGAGCAACTGGTCCATACTGGTGGGCATATTGGGCAATGATGACATGTAATGTTTTCTCCCCACAATTTATGTGGTTTCCAAAATTAAGAAGAAGTATTTTGTTCTCATTTATCATTTCGATTGTTGTAAACATTGGTATGTGGTTTGAGCGATTTGTAATTATCGTTACCTCATTACACAGAGATTACTTACCGTCTTCATGGACTATGTTTTCGCCAACTTTTGTAGATATAGGAACTTTTATAGGAACGATTGGATTCTTCTTTGTATTATTCTTATTATATGCTAGAAATTTCCCTGTGATTGCACAGGCAGAGGTAAAATCTATTTTGAAATCTTCTGGAGCAAATTATAAAAAATTAAGAGCTGATAAAGGAGATGACGCTAAGCACTATGGTGAAGAAGTGGAGTTTTCAACTAAAAATAAAAACAAATAATTATGGCATCTAAAGTTGTTCACGCTTTATATATTGACGATGATATCTTATTACAAGCCGTAAAAAAGGTACGTGAAGAGCGTTATCATATAGAAGAGATTTATACGCCTTTTCCAGTTCACGGACTAGAAAAAGCAATGGGTCTTGCAGATACACGAATTGCAATTACATCTTTTATCTATGGATTAGTTGGTTTGGCTGTATCTATAGTAATGATGAATTTTATAATGATTCAAGATTGGCCACAAGATATTGGAGGTAAACCAAGCTTTAGCTATATAGAAAACATGCCAGCTTTTGTTCCTGTAATGTTTGAGTTAACCGTATTTTTTGCAGCCCATTTAATGGTAATTACTTTTTATATGAGAAGTAAATTATGGCCTTTCAAAAAAGCTGAAAACCCTGATGTACGTACTACCGATGATCATTTTTTAATGGAAGTAGATGCTAGTAAAAATACAGAAGCTGTTTCAGAATTCATGAAAAGTACAGGAGCTGTTGAAGTTAAAATAATTGATAAGGATGAAGATCACTAATATGAAGAATATTATAAACATAGCTATTGTTATTATTATTGCAATGAGTGTTACATCTTGTTTTGATAATAAAAGCCCTAACTATAGATATATGCCAAATATGTATACATCTGGGGGACCTGAAACTAATGGTGAATATGAAATACTTCCAGACGGGCAAGCTGTAATGATGCCTGCTGAAGGTACTATTCCTAGAGGTTGGATGCCTTATGGATATGAAAATACTCTTGAAGGTAAAGCTTTAGCTACAGCAGAATTAAAAAACCCATTAGAAGTTACTGAAGACAATCTTACTAAAGGAAAAGAATTGTTTACTATTTATTGCGCAATTTGTCACGGTGATAAAGGAAACGGACAAGGAACTCTTGTTAAAAGAGAAAAGTTTTTAGGAATACCTAGTTTTTCTGATAAAGGTAGAAATATTACTGAAGGAAGTGTTTATCACGTAATGATGTATGGTTTAAATGCAATGGGATCTCACGCTTCACAAACTAGTGAAGAGGATCGTTGGCAAATAGCAATGCACGTATTAGATTTAAAATCTACTTTGAATGGAGAACCTTTATGGTCTTCTGTTCAAAAAGACTCTTTAGATACTATGGAAGTTATAGTTTCTGAGAATAGTATGTCAGAAGAAGAAAATGCTTCAAACGAAGCACATTAATTAAAGAATAAAGAGAATAGCTAAGATATGTATACGCTACCAAGTAAATTAAAACTTTTTGCAATAGTTCTTATGGTAATAGGTGCCTTAGGAATCGTTACAGGCTTTCTTTCAGCTCCAAGTACTACTGCTGAAGTTAAAGAAATGATGGCATCTAGCCATGACGACGGACATAGTGTAGAAGCTACACATACCGAAGGTCATGATGCAGTAAAGGATGATCATGCAGAAACAGCACATGATGATGAAGCTCATTTAGAGCATGTTCTACATCAATTACAAAATAGACCTTGGTCTTCTTTATACATTGCCTGTTTCTTGTTTTTTATGATATCTTTAGGGGTACTGGCTTTTTATGCTATTCAAATAGCATCTCAAGCGGGATGGTCACCTGTATTATTTAGAGTCATGGAAGGGATTACAGCCTATTTAATTCCTGGAGGAATTATCATGTTAATTCTTATAGGTCTTTCTGCATTCCATTTTAACCATTTATTTGTTTGGGCAGATCCAGAAGTAGTAGCACATGATAAATTATTACAAGGTAAAGCAGGATGGTTAAATGGCTGGGGTGTAATGATAAGAGCGATGATTTTCTTAGGGGGTTGGATTGCTTATCGTCAATTTTCTCTTAAGTATTCAAGATTACAAGATGATGCTACAGATGGGAAATGGTTTAAGAAAAGTTTTAAAATTTCAGCTGCATTTTTAGTATTCTTTATTTATACAGAATCTATTATGTCTTGGGATTGGTTAATGAGTTTTGATCCACATTGGTTTAGTACCTTATATGGTTGGTACGTATTTGCAGGAATGATAGTTTGTGCAATCACAACAATTGCCTTAATTACTATGGTTCTAAAGTCACAAGGATATTTAGAATATGTAAATGATAGTCATATTCATGATTTAGCTAAGTATATGTTTGGGTTTAGTATTTTCTGGACTTATTTGTGGTTCTCACAATTTATGTTAATTTGGTATGCGAATATTCCTGAAGAAGTAACTTATTTTGTTACAAGGATAGAAGACTTTAAATTGCCGTTCTTTGGTATGGTAGTTATGAATTTTTTATTCCCAATATTAGTTCTTATGAATAGCGATTATAAAAGAGTAAATTGGTTTGTTGTTTTAGCAGGTGTAGTTATCCTTGCAGGACATTATGTTGATTTATTTGTTATGGTAATGCCAGCTACAGTAGGAACGTCATGGTATTTTGGAATTCCTGAAATAAGTTCAGTTGTGTTTTTCTTAGGACTATTTATATATGTAGTATTTACCGCATTAACTAAAGCACCATTATTAGCTAAAGGAAACCCTTTCTTAAAAGAAAGCAAAAATTTTCATTATTAATTAAATTTGTTGAATAGATAAAGATGACCGCATTTTTAGTAATTTTAGTAATCATTCTTCTAGGAGTTGCTGTTTGGCAAATGAATAAAGTTTTTCAATTGTCAAAACCAGCTCAATCTGAAGATTCAGAAGTAGCATCAGATAACGATAATAATACTCAAGGCTATATGTTATTAGGCTTTGTGTTATTTATATATGGCTTATTAGCCTATTGTTTTTACGAATGGGGTGATGTATTATTACCTGTTTCTGCATCAGAACATGGAGTAGAAATCGATCAACTTATGTTGATTACCATGGCGTTAATTTTTGTTGTTGGTATACTCACACAATGGCTTTTACACTACTTCGCATTTGTTTATCGTGGAAGTAAAGAAAAGAAAGCATTGTTTTATGCCGAGAATCATAAATTAGAATTTATTTGGACAATTATTCCAGTTATTGTTTTAGCTGGATTGATTATTTATGGACTATTTACTTGGTCTGACATCATGACTTTTGATGAAGATGAAGATCCATTAGTAATTGAGTTATATGCTTATCAATTTGATTGGAGAGCAAGATATTCTGGTACTGATAATACCTTAGGAAAAGCGAACGTTAGATTAATAGAAGGTGTAAATCAATTAGGAGTTGATGCTTCAGATCCTAATGCACAAGATGATAAAGTAGTAAACGAACTTCATTTGCCAATAGGGAGAAAAGTATTATTCAAAATGAGATCTCAAGATGTATTACATTCTGCCTATATGCCTCATTTTAGAGCACAAATGAACTGTGTTCCTGGAATGATAACACAATTTGCTTTTACTCCTACGATTACTACAGTAGATATGCGATTAGAAGATGAAGTAATTGCTAAAGTGGAACATATTAATGAGATTAGAACTGCAAAAAATATTGATTTAATTCAAAAGGGAGAAGAAGCGTTAGAAATGTATGACTTTGACTATTTATTATTATGTAATAAAATATGTGGAAGTAATCACTTTAACATGCAAATGAAAATTATTGTAGAAACAGAAGAGGAGTACAATGCATGGCTAGCTGAACAAGCAACCATTGCAGAAACTTTAAAAAAATAATAAAACAGCTTAAAGAGATATGTCAGAACACGCTAACGATCACGATGATCACGGACATCACCATAAAGAGACATTTGTAACAAAATATATCTTTAGTCAAGATCATAAAATGATTTCTAAGCAATACCTTATTACAGGTTTGTTTATGGGAATTATTGGTATCGCCATGTCATTGCTTTTTAGATTGCAACTTGCTTGGCCAGATCATCAATTTACAGTTTACGAAATATTTTTAGGAAAATGGGCTGAAGGTGGAGTAATGGACCCTAATGTATATTTATCATTAGTAACCATTCACGGTACCATCATGGTATTCTTTGTGCTTACTGCAGGTCTGAGTGGTACCTTTAGTAATTTATTAATTCCATTACAAATTGGAGCACGTGATATGGCATCTGGATTCTTGAATATGGTGTCTTATTGGTTATTCTTTTTATCAAGTGTAATCATGTTATTATCGTTATTTGTAGAAGCGGGACCAGCATCTGCGGGTTGGACTATTTACCCTCCATTAAGTGCGTTGCCACAAGCAATGCCAGGTTCTGGAGCAGGAATGACACTTTGGTTAGTTTCGATGGCAATATTTATTGCATCATCATTATTAGGGTCGTTAAATTATATTGTTACCGTAATTAATTTAAGAACTAAAGGTATGTCAATGACAAGACTACCGTTAACAATTTGGGCATTTTTTGTAACAGCAATTATAGGTGTTGTTTCATTTCCAGTATTATTATCAGCAGCATTAATGTTGATAATGGATAGAAGTTTTGGGACCTCATTTTTCCTTTCAGATATTTATATTGCAGGAGAGGTTTTACATAATCAAGGAGGTTCACCAGTTCTTTTTGAACATTTATTTTGGTTTCTTGGACATCCAGAAGTGTATATTGTAATTCTGCCAGCAATGGGATTAGTTTCTGAAATTATGGCAACCAATTCACGTAAGCCAATATTTGGTTATCGAGCAATGATTGCTTCTATTTTAGCTATTGCATTCCTATCAACAATTGTATGGGGTCACCATATGTTTATTACTGGAATGAACCCTTTCTTAGGTTCTGTATTTACATTTACAACATTATTAATTGCTATTCCTTCAGCTGTAAAAGCATTTAACTGGATTACTACTTTATGGAAGGGTAATCTTAAGATGAATACGGGAATGCTATTCTCAATTGGTTTTGTTTCTACTTTTATTAGTGGTGGTTTAACTGGTTTAGTTTTAGGTGATAGTGCACTTGACATTAATGTTCACGATACAATGTTTGTGGTAGCTCACTTCCACTTAGTAATGGGTATTTCAGCATTATATGGATTATTTGCCGGTGTTTACCATTGGTTCCCAAAAATGTTCGAAGGTAGAATGTTAAATAAAAAATTAGGTTACATCCATTTTTGGATAACTGCAATTGGAGCATATGGAGTATTCTTCCCTATGCATTTTATTGGTATGGCTGGATTGCCAAGAAGATATTATACAAATTCTAATTTCCCATACTTTGACGATTTATTAGATATTAATGTGGTGATAACGGTATTTGCTTTTATAGCAGCAGCAGGTCAATTAGTTTTCTTATATAACTTTATACATTCAATGTTTTATGGAAAAATGGGATCAAAAAATCCTTGGGATTCAACTACATTAGAATGGACTGCGGAAGTAAAGCATGTTCATGGAAACTGGGATGGTCCAATTCCTGAAGTACACCGTTGGTCTTACGATTATAGTAAGATGAATAAAGACAATACAGATTACGTTATTGCTGGACAAGATTATGTTCCACAACATATTCCTCTTCAAGATAACGAAGAAGAATTAAGTCATTAGTTAATTTAATTGTAGATTTTAAAAAAAGCCTTTCAAATTTTGAAAGGCTTTTTTAGTTTTAGTAATTGATTAGCTTTACGATTTGTATATTTGTTTTTATGAATGAATATTTAGATCCATCAGATGAAAATTTTACTCCTGAAGAAGTTGAAGTTGAAAAAAAGCTGAGACCTTTGTCTTTTGATGATTTTGCGGGACAAGATCAAGTTCTTGAAAACTTGCAAATATTTGTTCAAGCAGCTAATCAAAGAAATGAAGCATTAGATCATACCTTGTTTCATGGCCCTCCTGGACTTGGAAAAACTACATTAGCATATATACTATCAAACGAATTAGATGTTGGTATAAAGGTAACTTCTGGTCCAGTACTGGATAAGCCAGGAGATTTAGCTGGTTTACTTACCAATTTAGACGAACGAGATGTTTTGTTTATTGACGAAATCCATAGATTAAGCCCGATTGTAGAAGAATATTTATACTCAGCAATGGAGGATTATAAAATCGATATCATGATTGAGTCTGGACCCAATGCTCGATCGGTACAAATAAATTTAAACCCCTTTACTTTAGTTGGAGCAACAACTCGATCTGGCTTGTTAACAGCACCAATGCGTGCTAGATTTGGGATTTCTTCCAGATTGCAATATTATACTACTGAATTATTAACAACTATAGTTCAACGTAGTGGGATGATATTAGAGGTTCCTATTAGTATGGAAGCTGCTATAGAAATTGCGGGAAGAAGTAGAGGAACACCACGTATCGCAAATGCATTATTAAGAAGAGTTAGAGATTTTGCTCAAATAAAAGGAAACGGAAAAATTGATATAAAAATTGCAAAATATGCACTCGAAGCATTAAATGTGGATGCTTATGGATTGGATGAAATGGATAATAGAATATTATTAACCATTATAGAGAAGTTTAAAGGAGGGCCTGTTGGGATTACTACTTTAGCAACTGCAGTTTCTGAAAGTTCTGAAACAATTGAAGAGGTTTATGAGCCTTTCTTAATTCAACAAGGTTTTATAATGAGAACTCCAAGAGGACGTGAAGTTACAGAAGCAGCTTATAAACATTTAGGAAAACAAAAAGGGCCTACTCAAGGCGGATTGTTTTAAGGTTTTAAAAATTATAAAGTTTTACTTAATACCCATGGCTTGAGTTCTAAATTTCATCATACCAATCTCATTAAAGAAGAGGCAAAACGTCTTGGTTTTTTGTCTTGTGGTATAAGTAAAGCTGAATTTTTAGAAGAAGAAGCACCTCGTTTAGAGTCTTGGCTGTCAAAAAATAGAAATGGGGAAATGAGTTATATGGAAAACCATTTCGATAAGAGATTGGATCCAACCTTACTGGTTCCTGATTCAAAAAGTGTCGTTTCTTTATTGCTAAATTACTTTCCAGAAAAAATTCAAACCGATGATACTTACAAAATTTCCAAATACGCTTATGGAGAAGATTATCATTTTGTAATAAAAGATAAATTAAAGCAATTATTGCTTTTTATTGAAGATCATATTGGTGAAGTTCACGGTCGAGCTTTTACGGATTCTGCTCCTGTTCTCGATAAAGCATGGGCGGCAAAAAGCGGTTTAGGCTGGGTAGGTAAGCATAGTAATCTTATTACTAAATCGAATGGATCTTTTTATTTTATTGCAGAATTAATAATCGATCTAGAGTTAAACTATGACCTTCCTACAACCGATCATTGCGGCAGTTGTACAGCATGTATGGATGCCTGTCCTACTCAGGCAATAGTTGATCCCTATGTTGTAGACGGTAGTAAATGCATATCCTATTTTACAATAGAATTAAAAAACGAACTGCCTTCTGTAATGAACGGTAAGTTTGACGACTGGATGTTTGGCTGTGATATTTGTCAAGACGTATGTCCTTGGAATCGTTTTAGTAAATCACATAACGAGCCTCTCTTTAGTCCTAATCAAGATTTATTGTCAATGTCCAAAAAGGAATGGGAAGAAATTACTGAAGATGTTTTCCAAAAAATTTTTAAAAAAAGCGCTGTTAAAAGAACCAAATATTCAGGATTAATAAGGAATATTGACTTTCTTAAAAGTCGATAATGATATAGGTTAAGGCTTTTTCTTTGTTAACTTTGCAAATTACTTTAAATAGTATTTAATACCTTACGATTATGAAAAGACAGAGCAAGCGAAAACAAGCATTAAATTATCATGAATTTCCTAAACCTGGAAAAATTGAAGTGATACCTACTAAAAAATATGCTTCTCAAAGAGACTTATCATTAGCATATTCACCTGGAGTTGCAGAACCCTGTCTTGAAATTGAAAAAAACCCCAATGACGTTTATAGGTATACTAATAAAGGTAATTTAGTGGCTGTGATCTCAAATGGTACAGCTGTTTTAGGTCTTGGTAATATTGGCCCTGAAGCATCAAAACCAGTTATGGAAGGTAAAGGTTTGCTTTTTAAAATATTTGCAGATATAGATGTTTTCGATATTGAAGTAGATGCAAAAAATGTAGATGATTTTATCAATACAGTAAAAAATATTGCTCCAACTTTTGGAGGTATCAATTTAGAAGATATCAAAGCTCCAGAGGCTTTTGAAATTGAACGCAGACTAAAGGAAGAACTTGATATTCCTGTGATGCATGACGATCAACATGGGACCGCAATTATATCATCCGCTGCATTAATTAATGCGGTAGAGATTGCAGAAAAAGATATTGCAAAGGTTTCCGTTGTAATTAATGGTGCAGGTGCAGCAGCGACCTCTTGTACTAGACTTTATAAGGCTTTTGGAGTGTCTTCAGAAAATATTGTTATGGTTGATAGCAAGGGGGTTATTCGAAAGGATAGAGAAGGTCTTACTGCTGAAAAAACTGAATTTGCAACAGATAAAAATATTTTTACTTTAGAAGAAGCAATAAAAGGCGCAGATGTGTTTATTGGATTGTCAATAGCTAATGTTTTAACGCCAGAAATGTTGCAGAGCATGGCTGAAAACCCAATTGTATTTGCTTTAGCAAATCCAGATCCTGAGATCAGTTATAATTTGGCGATTAAAACAAGAAAAGACATTATTATGGCAACGGGTAGGAGTGACCATCCAAATCAAGTTAATAACGTTCTTGGGTTTCCTTTTATTTTTAGAGGAGCTTTAGATGTTAGAGCGACAAAAATTAATGAAGCTATGAAAATGGCTTCTGTAATTGCATTGGCAAAACTAGCGAAAGAACCTGTGCCAGAGCAAGTGAACATAGCTTACGGCGAAACAAAATTAATATTTGGTAGAGATTATATAATCCCAAAGCCTTTTGACCCTAGATTAATTAGTACGATTCCGGTTGCAGTAGCAAAAGCAGCAGTAGAAAGTGGTATTGCTAAAGAGCCGATAACTAATTGGGAAAAGTATGAAGAAAATCTTTATGCTAGAATGGGTAATGACAACAAGATTTTACGAATGTTGTTTAATAGAGCGAAAACCAATCTTAAGCGAATAGTTTTTGCAGAAGCAGATCATTTAGATGTGTTAAAGGCAGCTCAAATTGTATTGGAAGAAGGTATTGGGATCCCGATTTTATTAGGAAGAAAGGATGTTATAGTCGAACTTATGAAAGAAATTGAGTTTGATGATGATGTAGAAATTATAGATCCTAAAAACGATGATCAAAATGAAAAGCTGAATGAATATGCTGAAATATATTGGTCGCAAAGAGAGAGAAAAGGGGTTACTTTATATGCTGCTCAAAGATTAATGAGGGAAAGAAATTATTTTGCCTCCATGATGGTTAATGTAGGAGATGCGGATGCTATGATTTCTGGCTATTCTAGAGCATATCCAGTGGTAGTTAGGCCTGTATTAGAAACTATTGGGAAGTTTGAAGGTGTTAATAAAGTTGCAACTACCAATCTAATGTTAACTAAACGAGGACCTTTGTTCTTATCAGATACATCTATCAATATAAATCCAACCGCAAAAGAATTGGCTAATATTGCTCAAATGACCAACTATACTATGAAAATGTTTGGTATTAAGCCTGTAATTGCAATGGTATCTTATGCTAATTTTGGTTCTTCTAAAAGTCCAGAAGCAAAAAAAGTGAGGGACGCCGTATCAATTCTTCATAGAGTAAGTCCAGACACCATCGTAGATGGGGAATTGCAAACCGATTTTGCTTTAAATAGTGAGTTGCTTAAAAATACATTTCCGTTTTCAAAGTTAGCAGGTAAAAAAGTAAATGCTTTAATATTTCCAAATTTAGATTCAGCAAATAGTAATTATAAACTGTTAAAAGAGTTGAAAAATGTAGAGTCTATAGGGCCTATAATGCTTGGAATGAAAAAAGCTGCACACATTCTTCAATTGGGTGCGAGTGTTGAAGAGATTGTGAATATTGCGGCAGTTGCTGCAGTCGATGCTCAGCAAAAAGAAAAACTAGAAAAAGCTAGAAATAAAAGCTAATTCAGGGTAGATTTTTTAGTGTTTTCAGGGATTGCAGATGCAAATAATTATACTATATTTGATGCATTAACCGTATTAGCCTATGATCACCCATTTACAGGGAAAACTAGTTGAAAAAAACCCTACAGATATAGTCATAGACTGTAATGGTGTTGGGTATTCAGTTAATGTTTCATTGCATACTTTTTCACAACTTCCAACTGTAGAAAATGTAAAACTTTTTATACATTTACAAGTGCGAGAAGATTCGCATACATTATTTGGGTTTTCAACTAAAGTAGAACGTGAAATATTTAGGTTGTTAATATCGGTTTCTGGGATTGGAGCTAATATTGCAAGAACAATGTTGTCTTCATTATCTCCAGAACAAGTTATGGAAGCTATTGCTCATAATAATTTAGCTACAATACAATCAGTAAAAGGAATTGGATCTAAAACTGCTCAACGGGTTATTTTAGATTTAAAGGATAAAATATTAAAAGTTTATGGCTTAGATGAGGTTTCCTCAGTTTCAAGCAATACTAATAGAAATGAGGCGTTATCTGCTTTAGAAACATTAGGTTTTGCAAGGAAACAAGCAGAAAAAGTTTGTGATACTATTGTAAAAATGGATCCAGATGCTTCTGTAGAAACTATTATAAAACAAGCTTTAAAAAATTTGTAACAATTGGGATCAAAAAATTACGATTTAAGAAATAGCTTTTTCAAGCATTTATTAGTTATAGGTATCATTATAAGCAGTTTTACAACCGCTTATTCTCAAGATTCAACAAGTACTGGTAGTACAATGGGACGAATGGATTTGCCTACTCCAACGAGTATACAAGATTTATATACCTACGACCCCATTATTGAAATGTATATTTACACCCAAGTTGTTGGGAGTTTTACTATTTCACATCCATTAATCTTGACACCAAAAGAGTATGAAGATTATATTCTTAACCAACAAATGAAATCTTACTTTAAAGATAAGATTGATGCGGCAGATGGAAGAAAAGAGGGAGCTGAAGAACTACAAAAAAATTTATTACCAACTTTTTATGTGAATTCTGGATTTTTTGAATCTATTTTTGGAGGAAATGAAATCGAAATAATCCCTCAAGGTAGTGTAGAAATCGATTTAGGGCTATTATATACAAAACAAGATAATCCAGCATTTTCACCACAAAATAGAAGTAACACTTCTTTTGATTTTGATCAAAGAATTAGTTTAAGTTTATTAGGGAAAATTGGAGAACGTTTGCAAATTACAGCAAATTACGATACTCAATCTACTTTTGATTTCCAAAACCAAATTAAGTTAGAATATACTCCAAACGAAGATGATATTATTAAAAAGATTGAGGTCGGTAATGTAAGTATGCCTTTAAATAGTTCTTTAATACAAGGAGCTCAAAGTTTGTTTGGTGTAAAAGGAGAGGTACAATTTGGAAAAACAACTATAACAGGGGTTTTCTCAGAACAGAAATCGGAGACTAGAACTGTAGTTGCCGAAGGTGGAGCTACCATTACAGATTTTGATATTTTCGCATTAGATTATGATGAAAATCGTCACTTTTTCTTATCTCATTATTTTAGAGATAATTACGACAGGGTTTTAGCTCAATATCCATTTATAAATACCAATATTCAGATTACTAGGACAGAAGTTTGGATTACAAACCGAACCAATGCGACTAATAATGTTAGAAATATCGTAGCACTTCAGGATATTGGAGAATCTAATCCAGAAGATATTGGATTACCATTTCCTCCTGGGGGCTTCATAAATGTGCCAAGTAGTTCTTATCCTAATAATGGGAATAATGATTTTAATCCACTTGGAATAGAAGGAAGTGAACCATCAGTTTTAAATCCAGCAATTAGAGATATTGCAACAGTTCAGTCTGGATTTAGTGGTGTACAGGTAAGAGATGGATTAGATTATGTAACTCTTGAAAATGCTAGAAAATTAAATTTTGGAGAATATAAACTTGACACTCAATTAGGTTATATATCTTTAAATCAACGATTAAATAATGATGAGGTCTTAGCTGTTGCATTTCAATTTACAGTAAACGGAACAGTGTATCAAGTTGGTGAATTCTCAAGTGATGGTGTTGAAGCTACAGGGGGTTCTATTCCTGGTGAAGGTGGTGATGACCCTATTGAGGGGATTTCACAAAACCTAGTTGTTAAGTTACTGAAAAGTAATATTACAAATGTAGAAGAGCCAATTTGGGATATAATGATGAAAAACATATACCCTTTAGGTGCTTTTCAATTAGAAAGAGATGGGTTTAATTTAAATATACTATATACAGATCCATCTCCCCAAAACTATATAACAGCTGCTGAGGGAAGTATAGATTTTCCTCCAACAGATTTACCGGAAGATGTTGAAAACACAACATTACTTAGGGTATTTAATTTAGATCAATTAAATTATAATGGGGATCCACAACAAGAGGGTGATGGGTTTTTTGATTTTGTTCCAGGAATTACAGTTGATACACAAAATGGGCGAATTATTTTTTCAAGTATTGAACCGTTTGGTAGTCATTTATTTGAAAAATTAGAAGATCCGACAAATCCTTCTGAAGATTACAATAACCCGATGACCTATAATGCCAATCAAAATAAATATGTGTTTACCAAACTTTATAGATCTACAAAAACACAAGCAGAACAAGAACAAAGCGATAAAAACAAGTTTCAGTTAAAAGGTACTTATAAATCTACTGGAGCTGATGGGATTCCTATTGGTGCATTTAATATTCCTCAAGGATCTGTTACTGTAACAGCAGGTGGTAGAGTTTTAGTTGAAGGTGTAGACTATACTGTAAACTATCAATTAGGTAGGGTTCAAATATTAGACCCATCATTATTAAACTCGAATACTCCTATAAATGTTTCAACAGAGAATAATACTTTGTTTGGACAACAAACAAAAAGATTTACAGGAATTAATGTTGAACATTTATTTAGTGAGAAATTCCAAATAGGGGCGACCTTTTTAAATTTAAATGAAAGACCTTTAACTCAGAAATCTTCATACAGTGCAGAACCAATAAATAACTCAATTTTTGGGGTTAATGCAAATTTTTCTACAGAGGTGCCTTTTTTAACACGATTGGTTAATAAACTACCAAATATTGATACTGATGTTGAGTCGGTATTTTCTGCGCGTGGTGAATTTGCTTATTTATTACCAGGTGCTCCAAGTGTTTCAAATTTAAACGGTAAAACAACAGCTTATGTTGATGATTTTGAAGCAGCACAAACTAATTTTGATATTAGATCACCATTAACATGGTTTTTGTCAAGTGCTCCAATAGGTTTTGGGGGAGAGCAAGGAAATGGAAGTTTGGCAAATAATTACAAGCGTGCAAAATTATCTTGGTACACTATTGATCCAATTTTTTATAGTTCACAAAGACCGGATGGAGTTACTGTAGATGATATTTCGTCACCATTTACACGTAGAATATTTAGAGATGAGATATTTCCAAATCAAGATATTATTCAGGGACAAACTCAGGCTCTTTTTTCTTTAGATTTAGCTTTTTCTCCTTCAGAAAGAGGTCAATATAATTACAACCCTGCTGCAAATGGTACCAATGAAATTCCAAATCCGGAATCTAATTTTGGGGGTATTATTAGACAATTAACAACTACAGATTTTGAGCGATCTAATGTTGAGTATATTGAGTTTTGGTTAATGGATCCTTTTATTTACGATGAAACTGCTGGCAGTGATGGAGGTACTATTACATTTAATCTTGGAAATATATCTGAAGACGTTTTAAAAGATGGTAGAAAACAATACGAAAATGGATTGCCAGAAGATGGATCCACTACAAATACCATTCCTACAACTTATGGTAAGGTGCCAACCAATCAATCCTTATTATACGTTTACGATACTCAAGGACAAGAACGAATCAATCAAGATATAGGATACGATGGTTTTAGTGATGCAGAAGAAGCAATACAATTCCCTGCTTTTGCTGGATTGCCAGATCCTGCTGGAGATAATTATCAATATTTTTTACAAGCACAAGGTAACATTGTAGAGCGTTATAGACAATATAACGGAACACAAGGGAACTCTCCTGAAGTTATTTCCAATACTGACAGAGGATCAACTTCATTGCCAGATGTGGAAGATATAAACCGTGACAATACAATGAATACGGTTGATAGTTATTTTGAATATAATGTTGACGTATATCCTGGGATGGATGCAAGTAACAGTGATTATATAACAGATATTAAAGAAATTAATGTTACACTTCAAAATAACGAAGTAATTCCTGTAAGATGGGTGCAATTTAAAGTGCCAATAAGCGAACCAGACGATGCGATAAATGGAGCTGCAGATTTTAGATCAATACGTTTTATGCGTATGTTTCTTTCAGAATTTGAACAAGACATGATCTTGCGTTTTGGAACATTAGATTTAATACGAGGAGATTACAGAAGATATCAAGTAGCTTTAGATGAAGATGCGCAAGACCCCGCAGTTGGAAATACTACTTTTGAAAACTTTACAGTTAGTATTGAAGAGAATGAAAATAGATATCCAATTAATTATGTATTGCCTCCAGGAGTAGTGAGAGAGCAATTAAATAATAATAACAATATTATTCGTCAAAATGAACAATCGTTATCATTAAGAGTTTGTGATTTAGATATTGATGATGGTAGATCTGTCTATAAAAACTTTAATATCGATATGCGACAGTATAAGAATTTAGAGATGTTTATACATACCGAATCTGTAGAAAATGAAGGAATGCTTTCCGATGGAGATATGGTCGCCTTTATTAGGTTAGGTAATGATTTGTCACAAAATTATTATGAAGTTCAAATTCCATTAAACCCTACTAGTTTTGGTAGTACATCATCAGAAGATATTTGGCCAATTGAGAATAGACTTCTTTTACCATTTGACTTATTACAACAAGTTAAAGCACTTACCTTAGGAGATCCAAATAATATACCGAATGAAGTTTCTTATTATATGCAATCTGAACTAAATCCCGATTTTTCTGGGCCAGAAAATGAATTGCGTATTGGTATAAAAGGTAATCCAAGTTTTGGAAATGTACGAACTATAATGTTAGGGGTTAGAAATTCAGCGACTAACGAAATATGTGGTGAAACGTGGTTTAATGAATTGCGTATGACTGAGTTAGATAATGAAGGGGGATGGGCTGCTGTTGCAAGCATGGATGTAAATTTTGCAGATTTTGCAACGGTTAGTGCTACAGGTAGTAATAGTACTGTTGGTTTTGGCTCTATTGAGCAAGGCCCTAATCAAAGAAGTATTGAAGATGTTAAAGAATATGGTGTGGTAACTAATTTTAATTTAGGGCAATTATTACCTGTTAATTGGGGTGTTCAAGTACCTTTTAATTATGGACGTTCTGAAGAATTAATTACACCAAAATACGATGAAGAGTTTCAAGATATCGAACTTCAAACTAGACTTGATAATCAACAGGATTCTGAAAGAAGAAATGAAATACAAGAACAATCTGAGGATTATACTAAAAGACAAAGTATAAACTTTATTGGAGTTCGTAAAAATAGAGTAGGCAATGCAAAACCTAGAGTATATGATGTAGAGAATTTCACTTTTTCATATTCTTATAATAAGATAGATCATAGAAGTTATGAAATAGAAAGGTCAAATGATCAAAATGTGAGATTAGGAGGAACTTATAATTATAATTTTGAACCAAAAATTGTTGAACCATTTAAAAAGAATGATTCTATTTTTAGAAGTAAATATTGGCAACTATTAAAAGATTTTAATTTTAATTATTTGCCATCTAACATTACGGTTGGTTCTAATTATGTAAGACAATATAATGAACAAAAGTTCCGTGAACTTAATTTACCAGAGGGTAGTATTGGAGTACCAACTTTATATCAACGTAATTTCTTATTCGATTGGGAATACACGATTAATTATAATTTAACGAAATCATTGCGATTTAACTTTACCTCTACAAATAATCGTACAGTTAAAAATTATATAGATCCATTTGGTAATACAGATGTTTCCATTGGAGCTGTCTCTTATACACATCTCCGAGCCCACGAGACAGGCAGAAATCTC
>OJDV01000174.1_pt1 | contig 27155 bp, 25 predicted proteins | sample 1592911 | NCBI WGS metagenome assembly OJDV01 (sample SAMN05416860, study PRJEB24817) | seawater metagenome | isolation source: Sea water | place: Canada:Atlantic | collected 2013-11 | reverse complement strand
ATGACAGAGCCGTTGTATGTTTGATTATGCTTTCAGATTCGTGGGGATCGCTCAGGGTCGGGCTCGATTGATTTACGTCTCTCAAAAGAGTAAGCTAGCCATTGAACTTTAAGAATAGACTTTTAGTTCAACTCCTTAAACCGAGTTGGAGTTACTTAACATTTTTATGATTTAACAATCTTTATCAGTAATTAGTTTTATTTCTTATTTAAGGAGGCGTAGAGTCGTGATTCGAATGGAATCGAATATATTACAAATGGAGAAAGATCATGAAAAAATTATCTGTAGTTATCCCACTGCTTTTTACCAGTTTTGCTCTGAGCGCTGCACCTGTATCAGGTGACTTCCGTACGGAATCAGACCTTCCCGATCATAGTACTGCGGGTCCACTAGTATACGAAAGTATTGGTCAATCAATTGGATCTGGCTATGAATTAGACAGCAGTCATTTTCAGGGAAACCCAAGTGGCTGGGGTGGTGGTGTAGTTTGGATGGATTATAATACTTCCACAAACATCCTAACTCTTGATTCTCAAGACCGCTGGGATTTCCAAACATTCGACGCATGGATAACTAATATTAGCTTTGGCCTGGCAGGCGAAATCATTTCAGGAGTAAGTCTACTCAGCGACAGCCTTACAACTCCTTCATTTGGACCAACGCTTTCTTTTACAAATGATAGCCTGCATGTGAGCTACGATTATAGACCTGATGTTTTCGATTTCACCGGTGGAACATCCACTTTTCAAATTGAAACCAGTAGTACGGCATCTGTTCCAGAACCATCCGTTATTTCCTTATTAGCACTAGGGTTAGCTGGAATTGGCTTTACAAGAAAAAAGAAAGCTATATATAATATATAAGACCTCAAACTATCATTATTAAAATCCTCAGTAATTATACTGGGGCTTTTGGCGGATTCCACATCAAAGTGTGCCACTGACCTAATTTAAGAAGACATGACTTTCGTAACCGCTAGAATGAGATTAACGAGATCTTATTCTGACGGAGAGAAAGTCATGTCATATCAACATATTAGCGCAAAAAAAACGCCATACCTTAATGGTTTTATTACACCTTGGGCTTAGTTATCAAGAAATTGGTCGGCGATTAAACCGCCATCACAGGAAAATCAATGGGGTCGGACTCGATTGATTTACGTCTCTCAAAAGAGTAAGCTAGCCATTTAGTTATTAAAGAGGTGGTTCCATGGCTAGGCAAGCTCGTTTCGTATTACCGGGTCATCCACAACATGTCATTATTCGTGGTAATAATCGCGAGCCTATTTTTTGTGCTGAGGAAGATTATCGGTTTTATCTTGAGAAGCTAAAACAGGCTTGTGATAAACATGATTGTGATGTGCATGCTTATGTGTTGATGACGAATCATGTTCATTTATTGATCACGCCTCATCATGAGAATAGTCTTTCTAAAGTGATGCAGATGGTTGGGCGTTATTATGTGCAGTATTTTAACCATACCTATAATCGAACGGGAACGCTTTGGGAAGGTCGTTATAAGGCTTCTTTGATTGATAGCGATACGTATGCACTCGTTTGTTATCGCTATATTGAGTTGAATCCGGTTCGAGCTGATATGTGTAGCCATCCTAGCGAATACCCTTGGTCTAGTTATAGTTTTAACGCGTTAGGTAAGGATAATGATTTGGTAGTGATGCATGGTTTATATCGTGGGTTGGGGCGCAGTGCTGCTGCTCGGCAAAAGGCTTATCGGACGTTGTTTAGGGCAAGGGTTGCAGAGAAGTCTTTAATTGAGATCCGTGAAGCAACGAATAAGGCTTGGGTGTTAGGGAGTGATCATTTTAAGGATAAAGTTGAAGCACAGTTAAATCGTTCTGTTAAACCCAGTCAGCGAGGTGGGGATAGGAAATCGGCGGCTTTTCGTCAGTTAAAGAGTAAGTAACTATCTATAACAAGATTGTTACAAATTTATCGTTAAAATTATCTTAACTGCTTTTTGATCAGAGGAATTGCACTGATTGCATGCATTTGCGGAGTTTATAGCCAATAACGTGGATAATGCCTTTTAGGATCTGACGATATATTATTTATTACTAATGCAACGAGTAACATAATTAATGCGCCTACCCCTATTGGTGATACGACATAAAAATACCCAAGTTCATGAATAGTGTCGCCACCTATAACTGCAATTAAAGCGGTTGCTCCGCCTGGCGGATGCAATGTACATGAGTAGTGCATGGCGACAATTGATAACGAAACAGCAAGCGCACTTAATAATTCAATATCAAGCGGTATATATTTATAAACACTGATACCTATAAATGCTGAAATAATATGTCCGCCGATTAAGTTTCTTGGCTGTGAAAACTCTGCTTGTGGCGCACCATAGATTAATACCGCAGTGGCACCAAATGAGCCAACTATAAATAGACTGTTAAGTGCATCTATGTGTAGCCAGTTATGAATAGTCGATACAATATAAATACCAATGAAAGCGCCTAGCCATGACCAGCCAATTTTGTGATGGGGGTTTCTCGAAGGGCTTTTATCTCCGCCAACCATTTTTCTCAAATATTTTTTAATCATATTTTCACCTAAGAGCTTATTATTAAATAATCTATATAGTTTTGTAAAAACTAGAATGATGAAAATAAAATTATAGATTAAAAAAATGCCATTAGCCTTTTGTATAAAGAGAGACTTTCTGCTGATTTAGAGTGCATTAGTAGAACGAGCAATTTTAGGTAAATCCCCTTCTAACCCCATCGCTCTGTGCATAATAAAATTCTTAACGAAAGGCAAAGAATCAACAGTCGAAAGCCCAAAGTTTCTAACCGATGCAACCGGTTTTTTTTCTGATCCGAATATATATTTAAAAGCATCCATTGCCGCGATGATGCTGAGGTTTTCGCCTTTGCGCCAGCGTTCGTATTTTCGTAATAGATTCCGACGGCCTATGTCTTGACCCGTTTCTTTTAATAATACTTCGGTGAGTGTGGCAGCGTCTAAGATGCCGAGGTTTGCGCCTTGGCCTGCGAGTGGATGTACGCGGTGTGCGGCGTCGCCGATCAATGCGATGCGATCTTCAACGTAGTTTTTTGCATGGGCACGACTCAGTGGAAAGCTATAGCGTTGAGTGGTTTGTAAAACAGATCCCAGCGTTGAGTCAAAGGCTTCTTCTAAGGTTTGATGAAATGCTTTTTGTTCCATGTCGATCAATTCTGTTGCTTGCTCGGGTGTGGTCGACCAGACGATGGAGCAGGTGTTTGGTTCGGCGAGCGGTAAGAAGGCGAGGGGGCCAGTTTGCATGAATCGTTGTCGTGCAACATCTTCATGTGCGAGCTGAGTTTTTACTGAGCATACAATCGCTGTTTGTTGATAGTCATGTTGCTTATTTTTTATATTTGCTAACTCACGAATTTTTGAATTCGCACCATCGGCGGCGACGATCAGTTTTGTTTTTAATCGTTTGCCGGATTCTAAAAATAGTTCAGCATGATCAGAATTCACGATAAATTGATTCACTTTTTCTGGACAAATCAGTTCAACATTTTTTTTATTTTTTAGCACATTATTTAATGCGTTTTGGATGCGGTGATTTTCGATAATGTAACCGAGGGTTGGCTGGCATAAATTTTTGCTATGGAAATGAATGGAGCCTTCACCATGTGCGTCCCAGACGTTCATTTCTCGAAAGTGGCCCATTGATTGTGCTGCGAGATCATCCCAGATCCCTGCGGCTCTAAAAATATGTTCTGAGGCGCGGGTGATGGCGAAGACCCTTGGATCAGGTTTGTTTAGATCGGTGTCATCCAGATTAATATCTCGACCTTCGATAATACCTATTTTTAAATCTGACTGACTCATCAAGGCTGCCATAACGCCACCGGTGACACCACGGCCGACGATGACAAGATCATAGTCAAGTTTCATAAGGCTAAGCTCACAAAGAAGGTCTCATAGAGGCAAGCCTCTAACTAATCGCGAAGGTTCGCCAGCGAGTCCCATCGCACGTTTACTCAAGACTCGTTTTGCTGGAGGAAAATGATCAATGCCGAGCATGGCTAGGTTTCTGAATGTGATGAGAAAAGGGTTGTCGTTATAAAACAATTTTGTCAGTCCATCGCTGAAACGGATCACTTGTTGATGATCGCGTTGTCGAGATTGTGCGTAGCTTTCTAATAGCTCGGTTGAGTTGATTGGTTTTTCAGTTTTGATCGCATCAACGATCAATTCAGCAAGTTGAGCAATATCACGCAAACCAAGGTTTAATCCTTGTGCTGCATTAGGGTGGATCGTGTGTGCCGCGTTGCCGAGGATAGCGAAATTTGGGCCAACCAGTTGATTGGCTTTGATCAACCGCATGGGGTAACTGCGGCGTTGTCCCATTTTGATAAATTTTCCTAAGCGATGGCCGAACCGTTCACCGAGCTGATCTAAATAATCCGTTTCACTTAATTGCATGAGCATGTCTGCTTGATCGGTTTTTGTTGTCCAAACCACAACGCAGCGTTGGTCAGAGGAGGGCAGCAGCGCCAGTGGGCCAGTCGAGGTAAATCGTTCGAAGGCGGTATTCTCGTGTGGTATTTCCGGTGTAACGTTGCTGACGATCGCGGTTTGATCGTATTCTTTATTTTCTGTGCTGACACCGAGCATTGCTCGGACTTGAGATTGCCCACCATCTGCCGCGATCAAGAGACGCGTTGTGACGGTACGAATATTTTCAGCTTGTTTTATATCAACTTTGATGTGATCAGAATTATTCTCAATTGCTGCGATGGTTGCTGGGCAGATGAACTCAGTATTATCAGACGACGTTATGGTGTTTTGTAAGGTTGCGCCTAAGGCTCGACCGATGACGATATGGCCAAGTTGATCAACGCCGAGCTTTTCAGCTGAGATCCTTGTGGCTCCAAAGTGACCACGATCAGTGATATGAATTTTTTTGATCGGCGTGGCTTCATCTTTGAGCTGATCCCACAAACCAATACCTTGCAGAATACGTTGTGAAGCAGGCGCGACGCCTAAGCCGCGGTCATCGTAGCTGGGTTGAACGTCCGCCGTGGTAGGAATGGCTTCGATCACTCCGAGTTTAAGCGGCTGATCTCGTAGAGCACAAGCCAAGCCAGTGCCGATTAACCCACCACCGATGATCAGGCAATCAAAATCAGTTTGCATGATCCATGATCGATTCAATTTCAGCTACAGTTTTTGGTGCATCTTTGCTGAGAACATCGTGGCCAGATTTGGTGACGAGTACGTCGTCCTCAATCCGGATCCCAATATTCCACCATTTTTTTGCGACGCCGCGAGTGTGCTCTGCGATGTATAGTCCGGGTTCAACGGTCATGACCATTCCGGGTTCTAACAAGCGCCATTCACCGCCGACTTTGTAGTCACCAACATCATGCACATCCATACCCAACCAATGCCCCGTACGATGCATGTAATAGGGTTTGTAGGCTTCTTCTTTGAGTAGCGTTGGTAGGCGCCCTTTGAGAAGCCCCATTTCTTTTAAGCCGATGGTTATTTCTCTAACGGCGGCTTCATGGGGGTCGTTCCAGTGATTACCGGGTTGTACTTTTTTGATCGCAGCTTCTTGTGCGGCAAGTACAATTTCGTAGGCAATTTTTTGTTCTTTACTGAACTGACCATTGATAGGGAATGTTCGGGTGATATCGCTGGCGTAATAGTCATGTTCAGCACCCGCATCGATCAAGAGTAGTTCACCATCATTGAGAGGATCGCTATTTTCGGTGTAGTGCAAAATGCAGCCATTGGCGCCGCCGCCGACGATGGATGGATAAGCCGATGAGCGACAACCTTCTTTCATAAACTCATGCAGCAATTCAGATTCGATCTGATATTCCTTCATGCCCGGTTTACATTTCTTCATTGCGATAGCATGGGCTTTTGCTGAAATTTTCGCTGCGCGTCGCATGGCTTTGATCTCTCCGCGACTTTTATATAAACGTAATTCGTGCAAGGCATGACCTAGCGAAATAAACTCTTCAGGTGCGGTGACACCTGTCCGCGCTTTACCACGTACCTGATTTACCCATTCTTGAACATGCACGTCAAAATCGTGATCAATGCCCATGTTGTAGTAAACACGTTCTTTGTTTTCGATTAAGCCTGGTAAGATTTCATCTAGATCGCTGATCGGAAAGGCATCATCAGCACCGTAATATTCTATGGCTTTTTGTAAGCCTGATCGACGACCATGCCAGATCTCAGATTCAGGATCTTTTTCACGACAAAAAAGAATAAATTCGCCATGTTTACGATCAGGAATTAAAACGGCGACGGCTTCTGGCTCAGGAAAACCAGATAGATAATAGAAGTCGCTATCTTGACGATATTGGTAATCGACATCATTGTTTCTGTTGCGCACTTGTGATGCAGGTAATATGGCAATACTTCCGATGTTCATAATGTCCATCAGGCGTTTGCGCCGTCGTGTGAATTCGTTTCTTTCCATATTAATGTTCTGTGTTATCTAGGTCGGGATCAGTTGGAGTAATTATAGCACTGGGCAAAACTTCTTCTCGAAAAACGAGCACGCCAACGCGGATGTATTCGACCAGTTCCATATAATAATGTTCGGCATCTTCATCGTCTGATTCTACATCCAAGCGGCTAATTTCACGAATGTCAGTGATGAACTCATCTGCACTTTCAGGAATTTTTTTCGTATCACTTAAACCACTAACGCCTATGCCATATAAAAAGCCTTCACACCAGGTTGAAAGCGCTTCAAGTCGTTCTTGTAGTGGCGCATCGTCAGTCGGAAGTAACAAATTCATGCCGCCAGATTCTTGATTAAAACCAAACTCAGTCATCTCTTGAACTTCGGCCAGATCGGCATCCAAGCTGGTTTTATAACTTGATTGCGTATCTGTTTGGCTCTGATCAAGAATAAAAGTCATCCAAGCATTAACATCTAGCTGAGTTGAAAAGCAGAGCAGGCCACAAAGTGCACCTTGTGCCTCTGCTGGATAGATGCTGGAACCCGAGCTTTGTAGTGTTGTTTCAAGTTGATAAAATAGTGCGTCAGTCATAGGTCGTTTCTTTATAAATTTTCAGTTGATCGTCTATTGTTCTGTTCATCATGATCGAAGGAACATTTGATTAATACATCTATAATTAATGTGAGCCGAGAATATCCAATAATAATGTCTCCACGTTTAGCGAAGGCTTGCAGTAAGATCGCGATTATAATCACTTAGTGCCTTACTTTTAAAAACTCTGAATCTTAATTTATTTAATTCATCAATTAATCAAAGGTTCTCTAATGATTGCGGACTGTACCAGAAAGTAGGAACTTAAAACCATACAATATGATAGGTAATATTTTGTTGAATAATGGAAAAGTGTCATATGATGATGTTTTTAGAAGAATTTGAGCCGATATTTCTTGACCGATCTGTCCTGTAGCTCTATATTTGGCACTTACTCTAAGTGGAATAGAGGCAAATGGCCGACAATAACGATAACAATGAATCAATGGACTTAGTTTCTCTCGAATCTAAAGTTGATCAACTCATTGAAACTGTAACAAGTCTTACAGCAGAAAATGATGCATTACGTCAGCAACAGGGATCACTTGCGATTGAACGAGCTGATCTTATCGAAAAAACAGAACTTGCTCGCACCCGTGTTGAAGCAATGATCTCTCGTCTTAAATCAATGGAATCCCGTTCATGAGTGTAGAGCAAAAACCAGTAACCGTTACCATTCTGGAGAAGGAGTACACAGTTGCGTGCACAGAAGATGAGCGTGATTCTTTATTAACCTCAGTTGAATTTCTTAATGGAAAAATGAAAGAAGTACGCAGCAATGGCAAAGTCGCTGGTAGTGAGCGAATTGTCGTCATGGCGGCATTAAATATTGCTCATGAATACCTTGAGCACAAAAATAACAATCAAGGGGTTTCGGAAGACGTCCATGAGGCGATAAAACGGGTGCAAGCAAAAATATCCAATGCGCTTGAGAGCACGCCTGGGTAACCCCTCCTCGAAGTAATAAATCCTGAGAAGTGAAGAATTTAGTTTTTCAGCATCTGCGATAGGCCTTGGTTAGAGAGTGACTATGCCAAGGCTGTGATGTTTCACCTGCAGCATGGATCAATTTTGGATCTTGAGCTGTCCATACTTACTTCGAAGATGACAAGTTTAAGTAATACACTTATACGCTTTTCAAAGATGCGGCTAAACGTGTACCTTGATCAATCGCTCGTTTGGCATCCAGTTCAGAAGCGGTATCAGCACCACCAATCAGATGTACGGGCTTGTTAATTTCATCTTGCAGTTCTTGGCGTGGTGTTTGCCCAGCACAGATCACTATGCTATCGACCTCTAATAGAGTGTCTTCGCCATTGATACTCAGATGTAATCCGGCATTGTCTATCTTTCGATATTCACAATTATTGATCATCTTTACACCTTTCATGTTCAGATCAGCGCGATGTATCCAACCTGTGGTTTTGCCTAAACCATCACCGATCTTAGATGATTTTCGTTGCAGTAGAAAAACTTGGCGTGGAGAAACTTCGATTTTTTGACGGATCCTTTCAACACCACCGCGTGCTGTTAGGCTCATATCGATCCCCCATTTTTGCATGAATGCCGGAATGCTCTGACTGCTGTCATCTTTGCCATGGGTAAGGAATTCACTGATATCAAAGCCAATCCCTCCCGCACCGATCACGGCCACTTTTTTACCAACATCAGCTCCCTTGATCACATCAATATAACTTAAGACTTTGGGATGATTGATACCATCAATCTCTGGCATTCTGGGCATAACACCTGTCGCTAGAATGACCTGATCAAACTCGGCTTTATTTAAGGTCGCAGCAGTCACCATTGTGTTTAATTTGACTTCAACATTTGTTAGCTCAAGTTGTCGGGTGAAGTAGCGCAGGGTTTCATAAAACTCTTGTTTACCAGGAATTTTTTTTGCTAAATTAAACTGCCCTCCAATTTCACTTCCTGCATCGAATAAGGTGACTTGATGACCGCATTTTGCTGCTGTTGTTGAAAATGCTAAACCTGCGGGGCCTGCACCGACCACGGCAAGTTTCTGTGGGTGATTAGTTGTTTCGACTTGCAATTCTGTTTCGTGGCAGGCTCTTGGGTTTACTAGACAACTGGTAAGCTTGCCGACAAAAATATGATCAAGGCAGGCTTGGTTGCAGCCGATACAGGTATTGATCTCATCAGCGCGATTTTGTTTACTTTTAAGCACAAAGTCTGGATCGGCTAGAAAAGGCCTCGCCATGGAAACCATATCCGCATCGCCACGTTCTAGCACCTCTTCAGCTATTTTGGGGGTGTTGATCCGATTTGATGTGATCAAGGGAATTGAAAGTTCTGTACGTACTTTAGCTGTTGCCCATGTGAATGCAGCACGAGGCACTTTTGTTGCTATGGTAGGGATGCGCGCTTCATGCCAGCCGATGCCCGAATTAATCAGTGTCGCACCGGCTTTTTCTATGGCCTTACCAAGCAAAACTATTTCATCAAAGCTACTACCAGTTTCGATCAGATCCAGTATTGAAAGTCGAAAAATTATAATAAATTCGTCACCAACTTTTTCTCGGATCTGGCGTACAATTTCTATTGGAAAACGCATACGGTTTTGGTAATCGCCGCCCCATTTATCTTGACGTTGATTGGTATGTGTGACAAGAAATTCATTGAGTAAATATCCCTCAGAAGCCATGACTTCAACACCATCGTAACCTGCTTTTTTAGCTAATACTGCGCAGTTAACAAAGTCATCTATTTGTCCTTGTATTTCGTTAGTGTCTAAAGCGCGGGGGACGAAATGATTGATCGGTGCTTGGATGGCTGATGGAGCGATTAAACTTTCACTCAATGCATAACGACCCGTGTGCAAAATCTGTAAGCAAATTTTTCCGTCGGCAGCATGCACAGCTTGTGTTATTTTTTGATGGTCTGAGATCTGACGTTCATCTTCTAACGTCGCAGCATGCATATGAACGGCACCTTCCTTGTTTGGTGCGATGCCACCGGTGACTATTAATGATACCCCTCCTCGTGCACGTTCGGCATAGAAAGCAGCCATACGATCAAAACCATCGGGGAGTTCTTCCAGACCTAAATGCATAGAGCCCATTAGTATTCGATTTTTTAAGGTTGTAAAACCTAAATCTAGTGGTTGGAATAGTTTTTTATAGACTGAGGATCGTTGAGCTAGGTTTTTAGTCATAACAGTATATATACCCTCACTTTTTTGACACCAATGATATTTAAAGAAGCAACTTGTGACAAATCTGGCATTATTTCGCTTTCATCCTGAGTAAATTAGGACTATGATTTTAGTTAGACATTCTCTGTAGTATTTGTCAGCAGCCCAGGTATCCTTGAGCCTATAAGCTTATTTTTGGGACTGAACTGTTGAGCGATGTTGTGCAGGCCCACCTCGTAGTGGGAAGCCTGATTCGCTCGGGAAAGTCCCTCGTTTGAACCCCCGGTTCAAGTCGACGGACTGCAACGGTACTATGGAGGATGTCGTTAAATCTTAAATGACTAGCTCATCTATTATAACGATACTGGGCTAGAAATTATCCAGCCCAACTTTTCTGCAAGTCTCAAATCTTAAACATTAAAACGGAAGTGAATAACGTCACCGTCTTGGACGATGTATTCTTTGCCTTCTAGACGCCATTTTCCGGCATCTTTCGCCCCATTCTCACCATTGCATTCGATGTAATCATCATAGCTAACAAGCTCTGCTCGAATAAAGCCACGTTCGAAGTCAGTGTGTATCACACCCGCGGCCTGAGGCGCTGTTGAGCCTATTTTGACCGTCCAAGCTCTGACTTCTTTTACACCTGCTGTAAAATAGGTCTGTAGGTCCAATAAAGAGTAACCTGCGCGAATAATTCGGTTTAGGCCTGGTTCTTCTAGACCTAGATCGTCTAAAAATTCTTGTTTGTCTTCTTCATCAAGGTTCGCGATCTCTGCTTCAATTGCTGCGCAAACGGGAACGACTGACGCACTTTCTGATTTTGCTAATTCAACGAGTTGATCAAGCAGGGGATTGTTTTCAGCACCATCCTCAGCAATGTTGGCTACATAGAACATCGGTTTTGCGGTGATCAAGTGGAAACTGTTTAAAATTTCTTTTTGATCATCACTAAGATCCATAGCGCGGATCGGTTTCCCTTCACCAAGCCAAGCCTCGAAAGCTTCAAGAGCAGATTTTTGTGCATTGGCTTCTTTATCGCCACTGCGCGCTTTTTTATTTATCCGCTCGATACTGCGCTGGACTGATTCAAGATCAGAAAGGGCAAGCTCAGTATTGATCGTTTCGATATCTGATAAAGGATTGATTTTGCCATCGACATGAATGACATTGTCATCCTCAAAGCAGCGAACAACATGAGCAATCGCATTTGTTTCACGGATATGTGAGAGGAACTGATTTCCGAGGCCTTCACCCTGAGAGGCTCCTGCAACGAGTCCAGCAATATCGACAAATTCCATCGTGGTCGGAATAGTCTTCTGTGGATTGACGATTGCGGCAAGCTTATCCATACGCGGATCAGGAACTTCAACAATACCGACATTGGGATCAATGGTGCAAAAAGGATAGTTTTCCGCGTCAATACCTGCACTTGTTAGTGCGTTGAATAAGGTTGATTTACCAACATTTGGTAAGCCAACGATGCCACATTTAAATCCCATGTTTTAATCCTGCTTTGTGTGTAGTTCATTCATCGCTTTTTGTATGTTTCCAGAAAAGATATCGGGAAAAGCATCAAGCGCGCGTGAAATTGTATTGTGAATATCGAGTTCTTCAGAGGCTGTTGGCCTATTAAGAACAAACTTACTAACATCGGAACCTTTACCCGGATGCCCTATACCGAGTCGAAGCCGGAGATATTTATCTGAGTTAAAACGAGTTGTAATGTCACGTAGGCCATTATGACCACCGTGACCACCATTTTTTTTCAAACGTACTGAACCTGGCTCTAGATCAAGTTCGTCATGAACGACAAGAATATTTTCTATAGAAACACGATAGAAAGTAGCCACCGAATGAACACTTTGTCCACTACAGTTCATAAAGGTTGAAGGTTTTAGTAACCAGCAGTCATGATCCGCTGTTTTAAACCTAGCGGTTTCGCCAAAGAACTTTGATTGAGTTTGAAAGGAAGTGTTTGACTGTTTAGCGAGTTCATCTAAAAGCCAAAACCCGACATTATGTCGGGTTTGAGCGTATTCAGATCCGGGGTTTCCCAGTCCTACAATGAGAGCGACTTGAGAAGGCATCTAATGTATTCCTATTTTAGATACCGAAGGAGGTTTTATTCTCCTTCACCCTCAGTGCCTTCTTCTGTATCCGTTTCAGCTGCAGTAGGCGCATCTTCTTCAACCTTAGCTGCTTTACGAATATGGACAGAAGCAACAGGCAATGACTCATCGCCACCATGAAGTAGAGCGTTGATTTCAACACCTTTAGGCATTGTTAGATCAGATAGGTGTACTGTTTGATCTAGTTCGATTGCAGCCATATCAATCTCGATATACTCAGGCAAATCGCTAGCAAGACAACTAATTTCGAGATCATTCATATGATGATTGATTGAACCACCATCTTGCTTCACACCAATACATATCTCTTCATTAAGGAAGTGAAGAGGTATTGTCATGGTGAGTTTATGAGTTTTATCGATACGCAATAAATCAAGATGCATGATCTTGCTTTTAGCAGGGTGCCGTTGCATATCTTTCAATACAACACTTTCTTCTTTCCCATCGAGAGTAATTGCGAGAATAGAAGAATAAAAAGCTTCATTCAAAAGGCTTTTTTCGATATCAGTATGTTTCATTTGAAAAGAGACAGGTTCTTTACCTGCTCCGTAAATAATGCCCGGTACCAGGCCAGCATGACGCAGGCGGCGGCTCGCACCTTTCCCCAGATCATCACGCTTTTCAGCAACTATAGTAAAATCACTCATGTGAAAACTCCACTTAACTATTTAAAGGAATGTACAAATCCGCGACCAGATTCGTACGGTAAAAATTAATCTACAAACATTGAGCTAAGAGATTCACCTGAACTTATACGGTTAATACTCTCTGCTAATAAATCGGAAATACTCAGTTGTCTAATACGATCGCAAGCCTCAGCACGTTCCGAGAGCGGTATTGTATCTGTTACAACGAGTTCGTCCAGCTTTGAATTCTCTATATTCTCCAATGCCTTGCCGGATAGAACAGGGTGAGTACAGTAGGCAACTACTTTTATCGCTCCATAGCCCTTTAATGCGGCGGCAGCTTGGCAGAGTGTTCCTGCTGTATCGACAAGATCATCAATGATGACGCAGGTTCTTCCTTCTACATCACCAATAATATTCATTACTTCGGCTACATTAGCTTTGGGGCGGCGTTTGTCAATGATGGCTAGATCGGCATCGTCGAGCCTTTTGGCTAATGCACGTGCTCGAACGACGCCACCAACATCGGGTGAAACCACCATGAGATTTGGGTATTTATGTTTCCAAATATCACCTAGAAGGATTGGGGATGAATAAACATTGTCCAAAGGCATATCGAAAAATCCTTGGATTTGATCGGCATGTAAATCCACGGTTAAAACACGATCAGTACCAACCGCAGCAACCATGTTCGCAACAACTTTTGCTGTAATGGGAACGCGCGCTGAACGAGTGCGGCGGTCTTGTCTGGAATAGCCTAAATAGGGTATAACAGCGGTGATTCTTTGAGCTGAAGCGCGCCTTAGTGCATCAACCATTACCAGTAATTCCATGAGGTTATCGTTGGTTGGAGCGCAAGTAGGTTGGATGATGTAAACATCACGTCCACGCACATTTTCTCCGATATCGACCAATATTTCGCCATCGCTGAACTTATCGACCGTGGCTTTACCCAAGGGTAATTTTAAATGTGAGGCTATCGCCTGGGAAAGTTTCGGGTTTGCGTTTCCCGAAAAGATCATCATTGATGAAAGTGACACAGCATCCCTCGCAAAACAAAATTGAATTACAGAAAATGGCTGGGGCGGCAGGATTCGAACCTACGAATGCCAGGATCAAAACCTGGTGGCTTACCACTTGCCGACGCCCCAATTATTTTTTGGAATTGAACCGATGAAATAGTCCAATCATTCCTTTTCCTCGGCTAACCGGTCCATTAGAGGAGAACGATTGAGCCCTTTTATAACAAAACCCATCCAATGCTTAGGCAATGATCGCGCCACCTTCTGAGCAGCATTTTCATTTGGATATGGGCAGAAAACACATGCTCCTGTCCCGGTCAGTCTTGCTTGGCTATCAGAACCGAACCAGTCAAAGACTTTATCGACTTCTGGATAGCAATTACGAACAACTTGTTCGCAGTCGTTCTGGCCGTCTCCAGCAACGAAGGTGAGCATTCTGATGGGAGATGTATCTCGTGTCAATTGGGAATTTGAAAAAATTTCAGCTGTTGATATGTGAATTCCGGGATGCACCAATAAAAACCAAGGCTTATCGATATTTATGGATTGTAAATTTTCTCCGATACCTTCGGCCCAAGCACTGTTTCCATGAATAAAAAATGGAATGTCGGCACCGAGTTCCAAACCAATTTTAGATAAAGTATCGGATGGCAGGTTCAAATCCCAAAGTTTGTTTAGTGCGACAAGTGTTGTGGCAGCATCTGAACTTCCACCTCCGAGTCCACCTCCCATCGGTAACTTTTTATCGATACTGATATCTACGCCGTGATCTGAACTCGTATATTCGCGTAATTTATGTGCGGCTCTGATAATGAGATCATCAGATTCAGCAACTCCTGTGACTTCTGTGCAACGTCTAATTTTATGATCATCACGGATATCAAACCAAAGGTCATCAGCGAGATCGAGAAATTGAAATAAGGTTTGTAGTTCATGATAACCATTTTCACGGCGTCCCGTTATGTGTAAAAACCGATTAATTTTTGCCGGGGCAGGCCAAGGAGTATCAATCATTTATTTTACCAGAGCTGACAGATCCCATTGTTTAACGGCCATTTTGATTTTGAGGTGTTTATTTTTCATGACAAGTTTTGTCGGTAAATAATAACCATTTTTATGCACATACTTGGAAATGCTGATTTCCCAGCCTGCTTGTTCTAGCTTAGATAGCCGCTCATTACTATCCAAGATAAGATCTCGTTTAGGATCATCTGGATAAGGTAAACCTTTCAACCAATAGCCTAGTCCACTTACCGGTAGTTTAAAGCCTAGGGATTTTTGCATTAAGCTCTCAGGATCTTTTGCGGTTTGTTCTGAATTATCAGGCAGTAAAATTGATACTTTCTCTGGTTGCCCGCTTAGAAGGTATTGGCCTGGGCCAAATGGGGCACTAAATCGAAGTTGATAAGACTCATCGTGCTGTAACCATTGAACGCTAGAACTAAAGCCTTCTTTTTTAGTTTGGATAAAAATGCGGCTATCCATTTGCCAATGGTTGAGTGTTGATAAGTGAGCTTTGTGAGCTTCCCATCGGACAAATTCAGAAGGTGAAGTTGTAGGTGAAGGCGGGAAGGTTGTACAGCCGGAAACGAACAGCAAAGCCAATAAAAATAATTTTCTCATCAATGTTTGATCAAAGCGTTAGTAGTTTTAGTGTTTTTAGTAATTTTTCATCTTCGGGGGTTGTTTTTAAAGCGCTATTTAGCACCTCTCTAGCCTCTTTTTTATCCCCTTTCATCCATAAAACTTCACTCAAATGTGCAGAAATTTCTGGATTATCATTTAAGGCTTGTGCACGTTTAAGAAACTTTACGGATTCTTCTAAGCGTCCTAAACGATAAAGAACCCAGCCCATACTATCTAGTATATAGAAGTTATTAGGGCTTAAACCTAAGGCTTTTTTTATGTAGTCATGTGCTTCTTGGTAGCGTTCAGTGCGATCGGCTAAAGAGTAACCTAATGCATTTAAGACATTGGCATTTTGGGGATCATTTTTAATAATGGTTTTTAGATCGGCTTCAAGTAAATCGATACGGCCCATCTTCTCAGCTAACATCGCGCGGCTGTAGAGTAAATCAGGATCTTCTCCGTCACCGATAGCTTTATCATAGATAGCTTTTGCTTCTTGTAGCTGTCCACCCTCGATCAGAAGCTCTGCTTCGACACGCACGAGTTGTAATTCTTGAGCCTGATTCTGTGGCTGAATTTTGGTTAGAAAAGCCTTAGCTTCTTCTAAATTTCCTAGGCGAGCCTTAGCCAGTACAATTTTGATATTACCATCAAAGTAGTTAGGACTAGTGTTGTCGATGGCTTCATACCAACGAATAGCTTCTTCAGTTTTTTTCTCAAACTCGGCTATTTGGCCAAGGTAATAACTGGACTCATTGACTAAAACCTGTTTTTTGATCAGAGCCTCAAATTGTTCTCTGGCTTCTTTAGCGTGATTGGTTTGAAGATTTAACAAGCCATATGCATAGAGAGCACCAGTGTTGTCTGGGTGGGAAACGGTGAGTGCCTTAAACTCCGCACGGGCTTCATCATAGCGTTCAAGATCTGCCAGCATTCTTGCATGAGCGATTTGTAAGTTGAAATCATCAGGCTTTTCTTTTAGTAGACTTTCTAAATATTGAAGAGCGACTTGTTTATCACCTTCTTTTTCAAGAATGCTTAGATAAACCAATTGGTAATTTTGATCATCCGGCGCAAGCTTAGTTACTTTGCCGATAATTTCTTTAGCTTTTTCAGTATCCCCTGCACGTAAGCTTAGTAACCCATAAGCAAACATTGCTTCAGCATCATCCTGACGATGGGTCATGAGTTTTTCCATGACACGAAAAGCGGTTCCTTTATCTTCTGGACGATTCAGAAAATCAGACAACATTTGCATGGTTTTCCCCGTTTCTTCAGGGTGCTTGTTTAGAAACTGATCAAGTTGTTGAAAAGCCTCATCGGCCTTGTTGTTTCGAATATACATCGCAGCCAAAACTTGTTGAGCTTCTTTGTTATTCGGATCATATTTCACCCATAGGTTTGCAGCCTTTAGTGCTTGCTTATCCTTTCGTGCATAGATCATGATCCGAGTGGCTCTTTCCGCCAAAGCAGGATCTTGAACTTGTTCGGCCAATTGCATGTAGTTATCGATAGAGATATCTAGCTCACCACGTTGCCCAGCTATCTCAGCAACTAGCAGCTTAAACAGAACATCATCTGTCAGTTCAGATTTTTTAGCGTGTTCTTCAGGCAAATATTTTGTAGCTGTATCGGCCTGCTTCGCTGTTTGAGCTGAGGGTGGTTTAGACTGTTCCGTGACAGCCTGATCTGTGGGAACGCTACTGCAACCTGCCAGAATAGCTAACAAGGAGGCTGATAAGTAGGGAAACAACTTGGTCGGAATATTTTTATTTAGAAAAATCATTGGCTCTATACGTATAATATCTTTCAGTGACAAGGTAAACTATCTAATATGGATTGCAAGAGGAATAAATAAGTTCAATATTTTATTTGCGACTTATTATATAAACTCATGCAAAACGTGTACCTGTATCTAATAATTCAATAATTGCCCAGCCACATGTCATTGTCTGTTTTTGGAGTTAATCATAATACTGCCCCGGTTTCGATTCGAGAGAAGATTGCTATTGATCCCGCACGTATTGAACTTACGCTGAAAAGTTTGTTGCAAGAAGAGGGGATTGATGAAGCATTAGTCCTTTCAACCTGTAATCGAACAGAAGTTTATACATATAGTCGACAGGAGAGTACAGGACAAAGCTTGGTCGGGCTGAAGTGGCTACACCAGTTCTATGGGCTTGATGAAAATGAATTTCAAACACACCTTTTTTCATTAGAAGAATCCTATGCGGTCAGACACCTTTATCGCGTTGCATCAGGTTTAGATTCGATGGTTCTAGGAGAACCACAGATTTTAGGCCAGCTTAAAGAAGCTTATCGATCTGCTTGCGATGCAGGAACGGTAGGAAAAATGTTGAATAAATTGCTACAAAATTCATTCTCTGTAGCAAAACAGGTGCGCACTGATACGGCGATTGGTTCAAGTCCTGTATCGGTTGCATTTGCTGCTGTGCGTCTTGCGCAACAAGTGTTTGGCGATTTACAAGACAAAACAGCTTTAATGATCGGCGCTGGTGATACGATTGAGTTGGCCTCACAACATCTGCATGATAACAACCTTGGGCGTATGATTGTCGCGAATCGCTCACTTGAAAGGGCGCAGGTCTTAGCCTCCCGTTTTAATGGCTACGCAATTCCACTGAAAGAACTACCCGAGCACCTTGCTGATGCCGATATCGTCATTTCGTCTACAGCGAGCCAACTTCCTATTTTAGGCAAAGGTGCGGTAGAAAGAGCATTAAAAAAACGCAAACGCAAACCGATTTTCATGGTTGATATCGCGGTTCCTAGAGATATTGAACCTGAGATCAGTAAACTCAATGATGTCTATTTATATACGGTTGATGATCTTCAAACCGTTATCGAAGAAAACCAACGTTCACGCCAAACGGCTGCATTACAGGGCGATGAAATCGTGCTGACTGAAACACGCCATTTTATGGATTGGATGCAATCTTTGGATACCATTTCGGTCATTCAAGCCATGCGTGAAAACATACAAACTCCGCAATCCGATCTCGTTAAAAAAGCTAAACAACATTTAGCAAAAGGTGACGATCCTGGAAAGGTAGTTGAAGCTTTAGCTAGGGCGCTTACGCAAAAATTTACGCACACGCCTAGTGTGAAGCTTAAGCAGGCGACGAGTAAGCGTCAGGAAGAGTTGATTAGTGCGGTAAAAGAACTATTCGATCTTTGAAATTAGAAGTTTAAGAAAAAATAAGCACTATTTTAAGCCAGCACATCCTTGTGCAGATACTTACTTTTTAGATCAGTTTTTTTTTGCTCGATGCTGCTGAACCGCTTCAGCAAAGCTATCGAGAACTATGCCTGTGTCATCCCAACCCATGCAGGCATCAGTAACACTCTGACCGTAAGTTTCGGCATGACCATCAACGAGGTTTTGTCTTCCTGCGATCAGGTTACTTTCTAGCATAATTCCAAAGATTCTATCTTCACCATTAGCAACTTGCGAGGCAACCTCTTGGCCGACGATAACTTGACGTTCATGATCTTTAAGACTATTTGCATGACTACAATCAACGATTAATCGCGTAGACAAGCCGGCTTTTTCCATCAAAACAGCGGCTTTATCAATACTTGCTTGATCATAGTTTGGTTTGTCACTGCCACCGCGTAAGATCACATGGCAATCAGGATTCCCTTTGGTCGAAAGGATCGCTGAACGACCTTCTTTCGTGGTTCCTAAAAAGTGATGAGGGTGGGTTGAAGATAAAATAGCATCAATCGCAATTTGTAAGCCGCCATCAGTCGCATTTTTGAAGCCAATCGGGCAAGATAGCCCCGATGCAAGTTCTCTATGAACCTGACTTTCTGTGGTTCTAGCGCCAATCGCACCCCATGAAATAAGATCCGTGACATATTGAGGGCTGATAGGGTCAAGAAATTCTGTTCCTGTTGGGATCCCTTTGTTAGCTAAATCGAGCAATAGCTTTCTAGCGAGACGAAGTCCTTTATTGATATTGAAGCTGTTATCTAGGTCTGGGTCATTGATCAAGCCTTTCCAGCCAACGGTTGTACGTGGTTTTTCAAAATAGACGCGCATGACTACAAACAGGTCATCTTTGTTTTTTTCGATGACAGACTTGAGTCGGTCAGCGTATTCTAAGGCTGCATCCACATCGTGAATGGAGCAGGGACCCGCGATAATAAGGAGTCGGTCATCTTTACCAGATATAATGTCTTGTATGGTTTTGCGAGCATCTAATACTGTTTTTGCTGCGGTGGCTGAAACGGGTAGATCCGAGATAAGTTCAGCTGGAGAAAGAACTTCGCGAATATCATTAATACGTAAATCGTCTGTTTTTATAGGCATAATTGGTGATTCGATTAAATTTTATTTGTAGTGCTCATAGTTAACGGAATAACATAACACATATTTTAACTTAGTATTGTAGGAATACGGAAGGGTAAGTAAGACGAATATATGAAAAATAGTGAGATAAAAAATTGGGCTGGATCAATAACTTTAGTGTTAGCTTTGTTGGCGTTTACATCGACCTGTATAGGAACACCTAAGCCGTTAGAGGTTTTTGTAAGCATCTTGCCACAAAAATACTTTGTAGAAAAAATTGCGGGAGAGCATGCCCATGTTGAGGTTATGGTTGGTCCTGGTCAAAGCCCAGAGACTTATGAACCCTCGCCAAAGCAATTAGTTAAGCTCGCATCGGCGGATATTTATTTTTCAATTGATGTTCCATTCGAAGCGCTCTGGATGTCGCATATTGAAGGGGTCAATGAGCAGATCTCGATTGTAGATACAGCCTCAGAAGCTTTGAAGCTATATGATCAACCGCAGGATGAAGACCCTCATATATGGGTGAGTCCTATACTGGCGCAAAAGATATCAGAACAGATCCTTGCAGGCCTGATAGAATCGGATCCTGACAATACTACTGTTTATCAAGCTAACTTTCAGTTATTAGAATCCGATTTAAAAGCGTTAGATCAAGAGATTCGTCAAATACTGAGTGATTGGATAGGAAAAGGTTCTTTTCTTGTCATGCATCCAGCTTGGGGAGCATTTGCAACGACTTATAAGCTCGAGCAGATGGCCATTGAGCATGAAGGTAAAAGCCCGTCCGCACGATCGTTACAGACCTTAATTAACACAGCTATTGCTAAGAAAGTTCAGGTTGTATTTATACAAGATCAACATAGTAGCCGTATGGCTAATACGGTAGCCTCTGCAATTGGAGCGGAGGTTGTTAAGTTGGATCCATTGGCTGAGAATTATATAGAGAATATGCGTAAGGTAGCGAAGGAAATTGTGGGCTCTTTTAAATGACGGCGTTGATCAAAATAGAAAATGTATCGTTTAGTTATGGCGGAGCAATTGTCCTGCAAGATATTCAGCTGGATATTAATCAGGGCGAGTTTCTTGGCTTAGTTGGTCCGAATGCTGGCGGCAAAAGCACCTTGCTGAAATTAATGTTGGGTTTGATAAAACCTTCGCGGGGCAAAGTAAGCTTATTTGGAAAGTCTCCGAAAGTTGGTCGAGCGCGAGTCGGTTATTGTCCACAGTACACGCAATTTTCAAGAAACTTTCCGATTACTGTCGAGGAGGTCGTTTTATTAGGACGTTTAGGTAAGGCGCGTATTTTAGGGAGGTACTCGAAACACGATCGAGAAATTGCATTAGCTGCGATGCGTTCGACCGAAGTAGATATAATAAAAAATTCCAATATTACGGATTTATCGGGTGGACAATTACAACGTGTTTTAATCGCCAGGGCCTTGGCCTGTGAACCGGAAGTTTTGATCCTCGACGAACCGACGGCAAATATCGATCAACGTGTTGAGGTTGATATTTTTCAGTTACTGAAAAAGTTTAATGAGCAGATGACCATTATTGTTGTCTCGCATGATATTGGTTTTATTTCTGAGTATGTCACGCGCGTCGCGTGTTTAAATCGAACGCTTGTTTGTCATGAAACGTCAGAATTAACGGGAGACTCGATTGAGGAACTTTACGGCAGTCATATCAACATGATCGATCACCACCATTAATGGGCAAGTTATAGATGGAATTTCTCTCTGCAATCTCAGAACAAAGCTTTCTTTGTTACGCTTTAGTTGCCGGATTATTAGCCAGCATTGGTTGTGGCATCGTCGGCACCTATGTTGTGGTTCGTAACATTGGTTATTTAGCGGGCGGCATAGCTCATGCCGTTTTAGGAGGAATGGGTATTGCGTACTTCCTTGGCCAACCACCGATAGGAGGCGCGATTATTACCGCATTACTTGCGGCGCTATTGATCGGTTGGGTGAGTATGAAGTGGCAGCAAACGGAAGATAGTTTGATCGGCGCTTTATGGGCTGTGGGAATGGCTGTCGGTATAATTTTCATTTCTAAAACCCCTGGTTATAACGCTGATCTGATGAGTTACTTATTTGGCAATATTTTGCTCGTTTCAAAGGCTGATCTGATGTTAATGGCTGGCTTGGATCTCGTTATTTTGCTTTGTGTGGGCTTATTCTATAAGCAGTTCCAAGCGGTGACTTTTGATGAGGAGTTTGCTCGTCTTCGTGGCGTACATGCAGAATTTTATTATTTATTATTGCTTTGTTTAGTCGCATTAACCGTTGTACTTTTGATCCGAGTGGTCGGCCTTATTCTTGTCATCGCTTTACTGACGTTACCAGCGGCCATCGCACGACAATATTTTGGAACATTATTCAAAATTATGTGTTTGGCTATTATTGTTGGGGGCGCTTTGACGATAAGTGGACTGGCAATTTCTTATCAACAAGATTTACCGTCAGGTGCAACGATTATATTAGTGGCTGGTGCGGTGTTTTTTATCTCGACTGTAGTAACAAATTTTTTGAGGACGGTGATAGCAAGACGACAATAGTCGGTTACTTGTAAATTAAAAATGGGAAGGTGTGTTATGAAAAAGTTAGCGTATATATCAGTCTTAATCATTTCGAGTATTTTGAGTTCCGGTTGTGCGACGAATCCAGTGACTGGTGAGCAAGATTTCGTCACTATTTCCGAAGATCAGGAAATTGCTATGGGGCGGAAGGCGCATGCGAGTGTTCTTAAACAGTACAAGCTTTATGATAATCAACAATTGCAAGATTATGTACAACGTATTGGTCGTCAGTTAGCGGCGAAAAGTCACCGATCGGGCTTAGTCTATCGGTTTCATGTTTTAGATAGTACGGAGATCAATGCCTTTGCATTACCGGGTGGTTATATCTATATCACACGTGGACTCATGTCTTACCTTAATTCTGAAGCAGAGTTTGCGGCGGTTTTAGGCCATGAAATTGGCCATGTAACCGCTCGGCATAGTGTCAGACAAGCAAGTGCGGCACAGATGGCTGGGATCGGTGCCACCATCGGTTCGATTTTTCTTCCACAAATGCGAACACAGGCAGGTAATCAGGTGGTAAATATGGTTAGTTCGGCCTTGCTTAGTGGTTATGGGCGTGAGCATGAACTTGAATCTGATCGTTTAGGGGCTGAGTATCTTGCACACACAGGTTATGACCCTCAGGCGATGTTAGACGTTATTCGAGTATTAAAAAATCAACAGGTTTATGACGAAGTACTGGCAGAAGAAGAAGGTCGTGAACCTCGTCAGTACCATGGTGTTTTTGCTTCACATCCTGATAATGACACTCGCTTACAGCAGGTGGTTTCAGCAGCTAACAAATATAAAACTACGGGAAAAAGGCTTAGAAATAGGGATGAATATTTAACCTTGATGGAAAATCTTGTCATCGGGGAAAGTGCACACGAAGGTGTGACGCGTGGTAATACTTTCTATCATGCTGATATGGGATTTACCTTATCGTTTCCTAAAGGTTGGAAGATCCAAAATATGCCCGACCGAATTGTTGCACTGGCCCCTAACGGTGGAGCAATTTTACAAATGGGCGCAGAGGATATCAACAAAAGGATTTCTCCTCGCGAGTTTATGCAAAGTCGCTTGGGTTTGAAAAAGCTGAAGTCAGAAGGTCGTATTAACCCTGATGGATTACAAGGACATAGTGCTGTTGCACCGATCAAAACAACCTATGGGACACGAGATGCACGGTTTAATGTGATCTATCTTGGTGATCGAGCCTTTATTCTCGCTGGTGTTGTTAAAGATCCAAGTCAAATAGCGGTATACGATAAAGCTTTTCTAGCATCGGCAAAAAGCTTTCATCGGATCACCAACAAAGAAAAAGAAATAGCAAAACCTTTACGTTTGCATATGACTAAAGTTAGGCCGGGTATGACGATCTCCAAGTATGCAAAACAATCACCTTATACGGATCATGCTGAAGAAAGGTTGAGGTTACTAAATGGCATTTTTCCTACTGGGGAGTTGAAGCCGGGACAAATGGTTAAGACCGTAAGATAAAGGTTGAACTTAATAATAATACCCTAGTCCTAATAGTGCGTTCTAGGAATTATCTGAACGCTTCGTCCCCCTCCCTGGACGGAATTACAATTCGGTTTCCCCGACCGAATTGAGCTTGGCCCCGGCTTGGATTATTCAGGTACCGGGGCTTTTTTATATATTTATCTTAGAACTATTTTAATGGATAGTTATCGCTTTGATGATGAATAAACACCTCTAAAGAAGAACCAAAAGATGACAACGGTCTTGCTCTCAAATAACATTTATCAAGCTTGCTAATACCCCTGCCCACAATGAATAGAAGAATGAAAGTCTTGCTTCATAGATTAAAGCTATTACTCCATCTGCCGTTAGCTTGTAGAACAAGTTTTATATAATCAAATATCGGTTGAAGATATAGCATTGTTTTGAGAAGTTTATGTTGAAAAATATTCAAACAAAAATTCTGCCCATATTAGGATTGTTTCTAAGCATGACCATGCCTGTGATTTCTGCGGATTTGTTTCAGAGTGATCGTTTTATGTTGAGTGGGTTTGGTACACTGGGTTTGACCAGTTCAGGTTCCGATGAGCTGGGTTTCCGACGTGATGCTACACAGAAAGAAGAAGTCTATCATGGCGATGTCGGGTTTTTAACGGACTCTAGAGCGGGTATTCAAGTTAATGCGAAGCTAAACCCACAGTTTAATGCTGCCGTTCAATTGGTGGTGAAAGAAAGAATATCTCATAATATAGACAAACTGTTAGAGCTCGCATTTCTAAGCTACCGTCCAACGAATAATCTTGAACTAAGGTTCGGCCGTTTAAAGGGCGCTATCTACATGCTGTCGGAGTACCGTGATGTCGGGTTTGCCTATCTTTGGGCTAGGCCTGTCTCGGAATTCTATGGTTACTTTCTATTCCAATCTGCTGATGGGATGGATGTTCAATACTCTATGAATACTCCGGGTGGTGGCTTCTTACAGTTGAAAGCATTTGGAGGTTATACCCACATTAATGCTCCCTTCGGCGATACTGAGTGGAATACGGGATCTATACCAGCTTATGGGCTCAACTTAAACTTTGAAAAAAATAATTGGATATTCAGAGCGGGGTGGGCAAGAGCTGAGTTTGAAGACGGTGATTTGACGATATTCAATGATTTAAAAGACCCGCTCCAAAGTATTCCTTCTTTTCTATGGCCTGATGCACAAGGTCTTGCTGATAAGCTGTCATATGACGATTCGTTTGCTAACTTTTATTCGTTGGGAATGACCTATGATAATGGTCAATGGGTAGTTCAGTCTGAGTTGGGCATGCTTAATTCTAGTAAAGCTATCTTGCCAACAACGATGAGTGGTTACTTGAGTTTGGGCTATCGGGTGGGTAAATTCACTCCTTATGTGGTCGCTTCGTTTATTGATTCAACGAAAGATCGATATTCTAGTCCAGAACCTTTTCTACCGTCTCTACAACCTCTTCATGAAGTGGTTGTTGGAGCAATAAATGAAAGTAGAGCTAGTCAAAACACAATTTCTGTTGGAACACGCTGGGATTTATCGAGGCATACGGCTTTGAAGTTCCAGTGGGATGTTAGGCATATTAAGGGTGGTGAAGCGGTGCTTTGGCGGTTAGCGCCACAAGATGATTTTTTTACAAAAGATCAAACAGTCAATACCTTCTCTATTAACCTAGACTTTATCTTTTAATCATGAATATATACCGACACATAGTATTGATGATTATAATGTTACTTTCGGTATCTATTCGAGCTGAGATGGTGGTGATTATCAATGCTGAGAATGAAGTTGAAAAGTTAAATAAAGAAGAAGTGATTGGTTTGTTTATGGGGCGAAATAATGCATTCCCGAACGGCACAAATGCATTTCCGTTTGATCAAGATGTACAATCTGATTCAAGGAATGATTTTTATCTGAAACTAACAAAAAAATCGGCAGTTCAAATAAATGCTTACTGGGCACGTTTAGTTTTTAGTGGTCGTGCGACACCTCCTCCTGCTCTTAGTAATAGTGAAGTTACACTTTCTACGGTGCGGGAAAACCCTGGAGCCATTGCCTATATAGATAGTAAAGATATCGATAGTTCAGTTAAGGTTGTCTATAGGTTCTGACGCTATTGTGAATAAGAACCTTTCTCTAAAAATAACTGTTTTATTGGCTCTTTACGCGACAATCATTTCGGTCTTATCGTCGTGGTTCTTTTATCAATATAGCTACTCGAACGAGATGAAGCAGAGCATTAATTCGGCCCAGCAATTATTAGAAACAGTGACTGACACCGCAGCGATAGCAGCATTTTTAAATGAAACCGAAATGGCAAAAGAAGTTGTCACTGGTCTGGCAAAAAATGACATAGTAGCACTAGCTTCCTTAGAGATTAGCGATGGTCAGGTAGTCACTGTTGGCGACAAGCAAATGGCTTCGGATACGCAGGCAGTTATGCGTGCATTGAGTTCGCCTTTTTCTGAAACAGCAAGTGGCAAACTTTCGTTAATAATTAATCTTAAGCTTATCAAGCAGCATGCAAAGGATGCGGCCATTGCGAATACGATAGTTTTGGTAGCTCAAACATTTGTTATAACGCTAGTTTCATTATTGTTATGTTATCGATACTTAACTCGGCCAATCGATGAAATCTCCCGATGTTTACATAACATTTGTCCAGGTGGTGATGAGCGATTAGCATACCCTCTTGGTCATGAACAGAATGAAATTGGTCTGTTAGTCTCAGATACCAATAAGCTTTTAGATTCGACACAAGGCGTTATAAACACAGAACGAGAATTACGTAAAAAAGTGGAGTCGTTAGAGATTCAGTATCATCGAATATTTAGTCGATCATATGCCGCTATTTTTATTGCCAACCAGCAAGGAAAATTACTTACCTATAATCAATCTTTTGAGAGAATTCTGGCTAAATCAAATGTATCTCAAAAAATAAAAATGGCCGGAGAACAAGTTTATAGAATTTTTGCGGACCAAGATAAAGTCGCAAGCTTAATTAAAAAATCTTGCCAAGAAGAGAGAAGTATAGAGTCTGATCTTGAAATACAAGTTGCCGATGGTGAGCCTGCAGCATGGATCAGATGCACCTTTTCGATTACGAGTAATGAGAGTAATGAGAGTAATGAGAGTAATGAGAGTAATGAGAGTAATGAGAGTAATGAG
>OJDV01000173.1_pt1 | contig 27228 bp, 34 predicted proteins | sample 1592911 | NCBI WGS metagenome assembly OJDV01 (sample SAMN05416860, study PRJEB24817) | seawater metagenome | isolation source: Sea water | place: Canada:Atlantic | collected 2013-11 | reverse complement strand
ATTTCTGCCTGTCTCGTGGGCTCGGAGATGTGTATAAGAGACAGTTAATATACAGGCCAGTAGCTCCAACTGGCAGAGCGGCGGTCTCCAAAACCGCATGTTGTGGGTTCGAATCCCTCCTGGCCTGCCATTAAAATCTAGAAACATATATTAATAAAGATAGGAAAACATAATGAGTCAAGCAGAAGTATCAAATTCATTCGGCGAAAAATTACGTTGGTGGCTTGCAATAGCTGCTGTAATCGCAGGTGTTGCTGGCAATTTATATTTTGAAGATGAATTTGCACAGATTATTCGTGTCTTAATCACAATTGGTGGTTTGGTATTAGGAGCTTTGATTGCTTCAACTACTACTAAAGGCCGGAATTTTTTTACATTTATAAAAAGTTCTAATATTGAAAGACAAAAAATAGTTTGGCCAACAAGAAACGAAACATTACAAACAACCATGGTGGTTTTAGTTGTGGTTGTCATTATAGGCTTGTTTCTTTCTTTGGTTGATTTCTTCTTTAGCTGGTCAGTCGGCTTTTTCTTCGGGTAACGGGGTAGCTTATGTCTAAGAAATGGTTTGTTGTGCACGCTTATTCAAACTTTGAACACAAGGTTTGTCGATCTTTGGAAGAAAGAATCGAAAGACTTGGCATGCAAGAATATTTTGGTGAACTATTGGTTCCAACCGAAACTGTTATTGAAATGCGCAAAGGTCAAAAAAGACAAAGTGAAAGAAAGTTCTTTCCTGGTTATATTTTGGTGGAAATGGAAATGAATGATGCCTCTTGGCATTTAGTCAAGGAGACTCCAAAAGTATTGGGTTTTATTGGTGGAACAAAGGAAAATCCTGCACCAATAACTAAACGCGAAGCAGATATTATATTGCAACGTGTGCAAGATGGAGAAAATGCACCTAAGCCTAAGATTCTATTTGATATAGGAGAATTGGTAAGGGTTGTTGATGGTCCGTTCGCAGATTTTAATGGCGAAGTTGAAGACATCAATTATGAAAAAAGTAAAATTCAAGTCGCGGTTTCAATTTTTGGTCGATCTACTCCAGTTGAGTTGGGTTTTGGTCAAGTTGAGAAACTATAAAGTAAGTTATATTTAAATACGATGGGGAGCTTATTAATACTAAGCGTTTGAACCCGGAGAAAATAAAATGGCAAAAAAAGTCGAAGCCTATATTAAGTTACAGGTGCCTGCAGGTCAGGCAAATCCAAGTCCTCCAGTTGGTCCAGCATTGGGTCAGCATGGTGTTAATATTATGGAGTTTTGTAAAGCATTTAATGCAAAAACTCAAAGCACTGAACAAGGGCTACCTACTCCAGTTGTAATCACTGTTTATAATGACAGAAGTTTTTCTTTTATCATTAAAACTCCTCCAGCTGCTGTATTAATCTTAAAAGCATTGGGAATAAAAAGTGGCAGTGGTCGTCCAAATACAGAAAAAGTTGGAACCATTACACGTGCTCAAATGGAAGAAATTGCAAAAACTAAAGAACCAGATTTAACTGCTGGCGATTTAGAGGCTGCAGTGAGAACAATTGCTGGTACTGCTCGCAGTATGGGTGTTAATTCAGAGGGAGTGAAATAATGGCTAGAGTTGGAAAAAGATTAAAAGCAATACACGAAAAAGTTGAGCAAGGCCAAGTATTTGTTTTAGCAGATGCCTTTAAATTTTTAAGTGATAATTCAAAAGTAAAATTTGATGAGTCAGTTGATGTATCTATTAAGTTAGGAGTTGATGCTACTAAATCTGATCAAGTGGTTCGTGGTGCAACAATTATGCCAGCTGGAACAGGTAAAACTATTCGAGTAGCTGTGTTTACACAAGGACCTAAAGCTGATGCAGCAAAAGAAGCTGGTGCTGATTTTGTTGGTATGGACGACTTAGCTGATGAAATTAAAGGCGGCATGATGGATTTTGATGTTGTTATTGCATCACCTGATGCTATGCGTGTTGTCGGTAAATTGGGCACAGTCTTGGGCCCACGTGGATTAATGCCTAATCCAAAAGTTGGAACAGTAACACCTGATGTTGTTACGGCCATTAAAAACAACAAATCTGGACAAGCAATGTACAGAATTGATAAAGCTGGAATTATTCACACTATGATTGGTAAGGTTAGTTTTACTGCTGATGCATTAACTGAAAATTTAATGGCATTATTGAAGGATTTAAATAAAAAGAAACCTTCGTCAGCTAAAGGAAAATACATACAAAAAATCAGTGTTTCTAGCACCATGGGTGCTGGACTTGAAGTAGACGTTGCTTCATTAGATTTAAAATAAAAGTTTTAGTCGATTGTCCTGTTAAACAGGCATTCAATTAAGATGGTAAGAAATTTTGAGGGCTGTCATTAGATAGCCGTCAAAGACCGCAGGTGAGGCACGTTGATTAGATATGATGTTTTTCTTAATTTCCTGCGTAGATGGTGAAGCCTTGATAGTCTGAAGCTTTAAATATTTAAAGTTTCTATAGCTTGAATGGCCACCAAAGTCCCTTCATAATTATTTATGATGGGTTTGTTTGATACGTTTATCAAAGGAGGTAAACATGGCTCTAAGTCTAGAACAGAAGAAAGCTGTGGTTGCTGAGATTGCAAGCGTTGCAACAGATGCACACTCGTTGGTTGTTTCTGAGTACAGTGGTATTACGGTAGAAGATTTTACTGAAATGCGTGCTGAAGCCAGAAAAACTGGTGTGTATTTAAAAGTTGCAAAAAATACTTTAGTTAAGCGTGCTGTTGAAGGCACTGAATTTGAATGTGTTGCAGATTCATTGGTTGGTCCAATGATTTATGCTTTTTCACAAGAAGATCCAGGCTGTGCAGCAAGGTTAATTAAGGATTACGCTAAAAAGAATGACAAGTTAATAACTAAACTTGTATCTATAGGCGGTAAATTGTTCGATCCTTCCGAATTAGGAAGATTGGCATCTCTACCAACTAAAGATCAAGCCATTAGTCAATTGATGAGTGTGATGAAAGCACCTATCGAGAAATTTGTTAGAATATTGGATGCGCCAAACACTAAGTTGGTTCGTACAATAGTTGCAATTCGCGATCAGAAAGAAGCTGTATAATTTAATTAGTAATTATACATTTAATATTTAATTTAAAAATAAAAATTTTGGAGAATAAAGATGGCCGTTTCTAAAGACGATATCTTAGAAGCAATTTCTAACATGAGTGTTATGGAAGTTGTAGAATTAATCGAAGCAATGGAAGATAAATTTGGTGTAACTGCAGCAGCTGCTGTAGCAGTTGCTGCTCCTGCTGCTGGTGGCGATGCTGCTGCAGCTGAAGAGCAATCTGAGTTTGACGTTGTTATGAGTAGTTTTGGCGACAAAAAAGTTGCTGTAATTAAAGCGGTTCGTGGAATCACTGGTCTTGGCTTAAAAGAAGCTAAGGACATGGTTGAAAGCGCACCTGTTACAATTAAAGAAGGCGTAGATAAAGCTGAAGCTGAGACTGTTAAGACTCAGTTAGAAGAAGCTGGCGCACAAGTAGACGTTAAATAAATATTTAACCATACTTAATACTAAAGGCTAGCGGTTTTTCCGCTGGCCTTTAGTCGCTTAAGAAAATTAAGTTTTTTTTGGTCAAGCAATGCATGGTTTACCAATCAAAACCAAGGATGAAAGTTTGAAGGAATCGGAATCATTACAGCCAGTATTTTTGTACTGGAATATATAAATTTATGTAGGTAGGTGGCAGTTGTTATGAGTTATTCATTCACTGAAAAGAAAAGAATTCGTAAAGATTTTAGCAGAAGTGAAGTGGTAGTGGATGTACCATTTTTGTTAAAAACCCAGGTTGAGTCGTATCAGAAATTTTTAGGAGAGTTTGATGATGAGCATTGTGGATTGCATGATGCCCTTAATTCGGTTTTTCCAATTGAAAGTTATTCTGGATATGCAAAATTAGAGTATGTTAGCGTAAAAGTTGATAAACCAATATTCAACGTTGTTGAATGTAAGTTACGTGGTTTAACTTTTGGTGCGACTGTGCGAGCAAAAGTTCAACTGATCATTTATGATAAGGAAAGTTCAGCCAGAAACAAAAAAGTCAAATATGTTAAAGAGCAAGAAGTTTATTTAGGTGACCTTCCTTTAATGACTCCAAATGGAACATTTGTTATTAATGGAACTGAGCGTGTTATTGTTAATCAATTGCACAGGTCTCCTGGTGTTTTCTTTGATCACGATAAAGGCAAAACACATTCTTCAGGAAAATTATTGTATTCAGCAAGAATCATACCTTACCGTGGTTCATGGTTGGATATTGAGTTTGATCCAAAAGACAATGTATTTGTTAGGATTGATAGAAGAAGAAAATTACCTGCAACTATATTATTAAGAGCGTTGGGTTATGAAACAGAAGAAATTCTGAATTTATTCTTTGATAAAGTTGCGATTACTTTAAAGAAAGCTGGTGCCAGCATGAAGCTGATACCTGAACATTTGAAAGGTGAAGTGTTCGATTTTGATATTAAAGATGGCAAAAAAGTTATTGTTCCAAGTGGAAAAAGAATCACTGCCAGACATGAGAAACTATTAGGTAAGTCTAGTTTGACTGTTATGCCTCTTGAAGATTCTTATCTTTCAGAGAAAATTATTGCCAACCAAATTGTCAATAAAGAAACAGGTGAAGTGTTGGTTGAAGCCAATGCCACTATCACTGAAGAAGTATTAGAGTTGCTACGTGAAAATGGAATAAAAAGTTTCAATATCTTATTGGTTAATGACTTGGACAATGGTCCATATATGTCTACAACCATTAATGTTGATCCAACCAATTCACAAATGGAAGCATTGGTAGAAATCTACAGAATGATGCGTCCTGGTGAGCCACCAACAGAAGAGTCATCAAAAGCTTTATTTGAAGGCATGTTCTTCAACAAAGAAAGATACAATCTTTCTAAAGTTGGTCGTATGAAATTTAACAAACGATTGAGCTATGATGGAATAGAAGGCGAAAGCATTTTATGTAATGATGACATAATCAACGTGATGCGTGAACTTGTTAATATAAGAAATGGCCAAGGTGTTGTTGATGATATTGACCATTTGGGTAACAGACGTGTACGTTCTGTTGGCGAAATGTCTGAAAATGTTTTCCGTGTAGGTTTGGTTCGTGTACAAAGAGCTGTTAGAGAAAGGTTGACAGTTGCTGATTCTGAAGGATTGGCACCACAAGATTTAATTAATGCTAAACCCATTGCGGCGGCTGTTAAAGAATTTTTCGGTTCTAATCAGTTGTCACAATTTATGGATCAAAATAATCCGTTATCTGAAATCACACATAAACGCCGTATATCTGCTCTAGGACCTGGTGGTTTAACCAGAGAAAGGGCTGGATTTGAAGTACGTGACGTTCATACTACCCATTATGGTAGATTGTGTCCGATTGAAACTCCTGAGGGGCCAAACATTGGTTTGATTAACTCATTGGCGGTTTATGCAAAAACCAATCCTTATGGATTTTTAGAAACTCCATATAGAAAAGTTGTAGATGGTGTTGTAACTGATGAAATAGAATATTTGTCTGCCATTGAAGAAGGCGATTTTCCGATTGCTCAAGCCAATGCTTTAATAGACAAAAAAGGAAAACTAACTGCAGAATTTGTTATTAGTAGACACATGGGCGACGTCACAATGGTTCCACCATTAGATGTTAAGTACATGGATGTCTCTCCAAAACAAATTGTATCTGTAGCAGCTGCATTGATCCCGTTCTTAGAGCACGATGATGCAAATAGAGCATTAATGGGTTCAAATATGCAACGCCAAGCTGTACCAACATTAAAGGTTGATAAACCATTAGTTGGAACAGGCATGGAGAAAATTGTTTCAAGAGACTCGGGTGTAACAGCAATGGCTTTGAGGCCTGGTGTTATTGAAATGGCTGACGCTTCAAGAATTGTTATTCGCGTAGACGAAGAATTTATTGGAGAAGATGATCCTGGTGTTGATATATACAATTTAACAAAATACACCCGTTCAAATCAAAACACATGTATCAATCAAAAAACCATTGTTAATATTGGTGACAGAGTTGCAGTAGGTGATGTATTGGCGGATGGTCCATCAACTGACTTAGGTGAGTTGTCATTGGGTCAAAACATGTTAATCGCATTCATGCCTTGGAATGGATATAACTTTGAGGATTCAATCTTAATCTCTGAGAAAGTTGTTAAAGAAGACAGATTTACAACCATTCATATCGTTGAATTAACTTGTATTGCACGTGATACTAAATTTGGAACAGAAGAAATTACTGCTGATATTCCAAATATCAGTGAAAGCGCTTTAACCAAGTTAGATGACTCTGGTATTGTTTACGTTGGAGCTGAAGTAAAACCTGGTGATATTTTAGTAGGTAAAGTAACACCTAAAGGTGAAACGCAACTGACTCCAGAAGAAAAACTTCTAAGAGCTATTTTTGGTGAAAAGGCATTGGATGTTAAGGACACCTCTTTAAAAGTTGGTTCTAGTACATTTGGTACAGTTATTGATGTCCAGGTCTTTACCCGTGACGGTATAGAAAAAGGCCACAGAGCTGAAAAAATTGAAGAAGAGCAATTAGAGCAAGTAAGAAATGATCTAAACGATCAATTTAGAATCATGCGTGGCGTGATTCAACAAAGATTGAGGTCAATCTTAGTAGATCAAGTTGTTGTTAAAGCTCCAAATTTGAAGAAAGGCGCGAAAGTTACTTTGGATTATTTGGATGATTTAGATGTCAGTGAGTGGTTTGATGTAAAAGTTAAAGATGCCAAAATTGCTGAACAAATAGATCAAATGGCTGAACAAATTAATCATCAACGAGAATTGTTTGATGCAAGATTTGAAGACAAGAAAAGTAAGATTACATCAGGCGATGATTTGGCCCCAGGTGTGTTGAAAATGGTTAAGGTATATTTGGCTGTTAAGAGACGCATTCAACCGGGTGATAAAATGGCTGGTCGTCATGGTAACAAAGGTGTTATTTCAATGGTTGTCCCTGAAGAAGACATGCCATTTGATAAGAATGGCAGACCTGTAGATATCGTATTAAATCCATTGGGTGTACCATCTCGAATGAATATTGGTCAAGTACTAGAAGTTCATTTAGGTTGGGCTGCTCGAGGACTGGGTGATAAGATTACTGACATGTTAGAAAGAAATGAGTCAGCAAACCAATTACGTAAATTCTTATCTAAAATATACAATCTAGATAAAGTAACAGTCAATCTTGATGAATTTACAGATGATGAAGTCTTTGAGTTATCAAATAACTTGAAAGCAGGTGTTCCTATGGGCACTCCTGTATTTGATGGGGCTGAAGAGAAACACATCAAAGCCTTATTAGAATTGGCTGATTTACCATCAAGTGGACAAGCTGTTTTATATGATGGACGCACAGGTAAGAAATTTGATAGACCTGTAACTACTGGTTATATGTACATGTTAAAACTTAACCATTTGGTTGATGATAAGATGCATGCCCGTTCAACTGGTCCATATTCATTAGTAACACAACAACCATTGGGCGGTAAAGCTCAATTCGGTGGACAGCGTTTCGGTGAGATGGAAGTTTGGGCATTAGAAGCTTATGGTGCGGCATATACATTACAAGAAATGTTAACAGTAAAATCTGATGACGTGATTGGGCGTAATCAATCTTACAAAAACATTGTTGATGGCCGTCATGAAATAGTGGCTGGAATGCCAGAGTCGTTTAATGTACTTGTCAAAGAAGTACGTTCATTGGGCTTAAATATTGAATTAGAAAACGAATAAACCAGGAGAAAAATGTGAAAGATTTACTTAAACTGTTTAATCCGCAGAAAGAAATACAAGATTTTGATGCGATAAAAGCAAGCTTAGCGCAACCTGAGTTAATTCGTTCTTGGTCATTTGGTGAAGTTAAAAAACCAGAAACCATAAATTACAGAACTTTTAAACCAGAACGTGATGGATTGTTTTGTGCTGCTATTTTTGGTCCTGTTAAGGATTATGAATGTTTGTGTGGAAAATACAAGCGCATGAAGCACCGTGGAGTTGTTTGTGAAAAATGTGGAACTGAGGTAACGTTATCTAAAGTGAGACGCGATCGCATGGGACACATCGCACTAGCAAGCCCAGTTGCTCATATTTGGTTTCTAAAATCATTGCCGTCTAGAATTGGTTTAATGCTAGAAATGACATTGCGTGAAATTGAGCGCATATTGTATTTCGAATCATTTGTGGTGACTGATCCTGGTATGACAGATTTAGAAAAAGGTTCATTATTAACTGATGAACAATACACCAATGCGATTGAATCGTGGGGTGATGAATTTAAAGCTAAAATGGGTGCTGAAGCCATTTTTGATTTGTTGAAAGACATAAACTTAAATAAATCATTGGTTCAATTCCATGAAGAAATTGAATCAACTCGTTCTGTTACAAAAATTAAAAGATTGTCAAAAAGAATTAAATTATTTGATTCTTTCGTGAAATCAGGCAACCGTCCTGAACACATGATTATGACTGTATTGCCTGTTCTTCCTCCTGAATTAAGACCTTTGGTTCCTCTTGATGGTGGAAGATTTGCTACTTCAGATTTGAATGATTTGTATCGCCGTGTTATCAATAGAAACAACCGTTTGGGTCGTTTGCTGGATTTACATGCGCCAGATATTATTGTTCGAAATGAAAAACGTATGTTACAGGAATCAGTTGATGCATTGCTAGATAATGGCAGACGTGGTCGCGCTATTACAGGCACCAACAAGCGTCCGTTAAAATCTTTGGCTGATATGATTAAAGGTAAACAGGGTCGTTTCCGTCAAAATCTATTAGGTAAACGTGTCGATTATTCAGGCCGTTCAGTGATTGTTGTAGGACCTACATTGAAATTACATCAATGTGGTTTACCAAAGAAAATGGCTTTAGAATTATTTAAACCTTTTATTTTAGGTAAATTATTACAAAATGATTTTGTTTCAACCATTAAAGCTGCTAAACGCAGTGTTGAAGATGAAACCCCAGAAGTATGGGATATTTTGGCACAAGTTATTCGCGAACATCCAGTGATGTTAAATCGTGCGCCAACATTGCACAGATTAGGTATTCAGGCATTTGAGCCAATATTGATAGAAGGTAAGGCGATACAATTACATCCATTGGTTTGTACTGCATTTAATGCGGATTTCGATGGCGATCAGATGGCTGTACATGTACCGTTATCAATTGAAGCGCAGTTGGAAGCACGTACACTGATGATGTCTACCAATAATATTTTATCACCTGCGAGTGGTGAACCAATTATTGTGCCATCACAAGATGTTGTATTGGGTTTGTATTACATGACAAGAGAGCTTGTAAATCAAGCTGGCGAAGGCATGATATTTTCTGATACTGATGAAGTACAACGCGCTTATGATAATGAAAAAGTAACCTTACAAGCAAAAATTAAAGTTAGATTAAAATTTGTTGATATTGATGAAGCTGGCGTTGAGCAAGTAACGACTAAAATAGTTGATACAACTGTTGGCCGTTCATTGTTGCACAAAATTTTACCTAGAGGTTTTGATTTTGAGAATATCAATGTGGTTTTATCTAAAAAGAACATATCAAAATTATTGAGTAACTGTTATCACCAAAGAGGTGTAAAAGACACAGTTATTTTCGCTGATCAACTGATGTATACAGGTTTCAGATATGCCACATACTCAGGTATGTCAATTGGTGTTGATGATTTGATTATTCCAGATGAGAAAAAATCTATTTTAGATACATCAGAAAAAGAAGTATTGGCTATTCAAGGACAATATTCTTCAGGTCTTGTGACTGCTGGTGAACGTTACAATAAAGTCATCGATATTTGGTCACGTGCCAATGAAGAAGTGGCAAAATCTATGATGAGTGCATTAGGAACTGATAGAGTTAAAACAGCAGAAGGAAAAACTGTTGATCAAGACTCTATGAATTCAGTATTTGTTATGGCTGATTCTGGTGCTAGGGGTTCCCCAGCCCAGATGAGACAGTTATCTGGTATGCGTGGATTGATGGCAAAACCAGATGGTTCAATTATTGAATCTCCTATTAAAGCAAACTTTAGAGAAGGCTTGGATGTAATGCAATACTTTATCTCGACTCATGGAGCTCGAAAAGGTTTGGCAGATACAGCATTGAAAACAGCTAACTCGGGTTATTTAACACGTAGATTGGTAGATGTTGCACAAGATGTGGTAATTACAACTACAGATTGTGGAACCATTAAAGGCATGATGATGCAAGCCATTGTAGCTGGTGGTGAAGTTGTTCAGTCTCTTGGAGAAAGAGTATTGGGTCGCGTTGTCGCAGAAGATGTGTTTGCAAAAGAAGGTGATGAAGAGCCTATTATTCCACAAACTCAAGTGATTGATGAATACTGGGTGTCAAAAATTGAAGAATTAGGAATTGATTCTTTGAAAGTTAGGTCGCCTATTACTTGTGAAGCCAAAACAGGCATATGCGCCAGTTGTTACGGTAGAGATTTGGCCCGAGGTAAATTTGTTAGTATAGGTGAATCAGTTGGTGTTGTTGCAGCACAAAGTATTGGTGAGCCAGGTACGCAGTTAACAATGAGAACATTCCATATTGGTGGGGTTGCATCTAAACAAGCAGCCAATAACCAAATTCAGATTAAAGCTGATGGTATGGCTAAGTTACATAACATTAAAACAGTTAAAAATAGAAATAAAAACTTAGTAGCCATTTCTCGATCTGGTGAATTAACCATTCATGAGCAAAATGGTCGTGAAAAAGAAAGGTATAAAATTCCTTATGGTTCTATTATTAATGTTAACGACGGTGCCAAAGTTAAAGGCGGTGAAGTTTTAGTTACATGGGATCCACATACGCATCCAATTGTAACTGAGGTGGCTGGTGTTGTTAACTTTATTGATTTCCAAGATAATGTCACAGTACAAGAACAAATCGATGAATTAACCGGATTAACCAGTTTTGTTATTACCGATCCTAAAACTCGTGGTTCTAAAGGCAAAGACATGCGCCCTACAATTCGTTTAGAAAATAAACGAGGCAAAGCAGTAATGATTCCAGGAACAGATATTCCTGCTCAATACTTCTTGCCACCAGGAGCAACCATTAATATCCAAAATAAAGAAGAAGTGAAAGTCGGTGATTTCTTAGCGAAAATACCTCAAGAGTCTTCTAAGAATAGAGATATTACAGGTGGTCTACCTCGTGTTGCTGATTTATTCGAAGCAAGAAAGCCAAAAGATGCGGCATTACAAGCAGAAGCTGCTGGTATTGTTTCATTCGGTAAAGAAACCAAAACTAAAAACAGACTGGTTATTACAAGACCTGATGGCGAGAATGTAGAAACACTGATTCCGAAGTGGCGTCAAATAATCGTGTTTGAAGGTGAGCATGTTGACAAAGGTGAAGTTGTTGTTGAAGGTGAGCCTAGTCCACATGATATCTTGCGTCTTCAAGGTGTTGCTGCTTTGGCTAATTATTTGGTTAATGAAATACAAGACGTGTACCGTTTACAAGGTGTTGGTATAGATGATAAACACATTGAGACAATCATTAGACAGATGTTAAGAAAAGTAGAAGTGGTGTCACCGGGTGATTCTGATTTACTTAAGTCAGAACAGGTTTCATTAAAAGAAGTGACAGCTATAAATAAAGACATTCTCAAGAAAGATGGTATTCCTGTCGGTTATGAATTGATGTTGCTTGGTATTACTAAAGCTTCATTGGCAACTGAATCATTTATTTCAGCTGCTTCATTCCAAGAAACAACAAGGGTATTGACTGAGGCTTCGGTTCGAGGTTCTAAGGATTATTTATTGGGATTAAAAGAAAATGTTATTGTAGGTAGATTAATACCTGCTGGTACTGGGTTGGCGTTCCACCAAGAGCGCAGAAAATCTCGTGAAGCAGAACTTAAGTCTGATTTAATGGCCATTCAAGATGAAGTAATTGAAGATGCGCCATTGATAGATGATTCTATCTCAATGAATGATTAGTAAAAAATATGCGAATCATATGATTTGCTAGTAAAATAGGTGGATTAGTCAAGACATGTAAATATTTTGATATTTTATCAAAACAATGCTTGACTAAAGGGGAGGGTTTCACTAAAATCCCCGTTCTTAATTTCGACAGGCTGGTTTAACCAGCCTGTCTTTTGTTTTCTATAGGGTAAAGAAAAAGAATATGGCAACGATAAACCAATTAGTAAGAAAGCCAAGAAAGCCAAAAGCTTACAAGACAAATGTACCGGCTCTAGAGGCCTGTCCACAGAGACGTGGCGTGTGTGCTCGTGTATACACAACAACGCCTAAAAAACCTAATTCAGCTTTACGTAAAGTAGCACGTGTTAGATTGACCAACGGATTTGAAGTAACAAGTTATATCGGTGGTGAAGGCCACAACTTGCAAGAGCATAGTATTGTATTGATACGTGGTGGTCGTGTAAAAGATTTACCGGGTGTTCGTTATCACGTTGTTCGTGGTGCATTAGATACTGCTGGTGTAGGTGATAGAAGACAGGGTCGTTCTAAATATGGAACTAAGCGTCCTAAGAAATAATTTTAGTATTTTTAAGGGTGATTAGTTTAGAACTAAGGCTCTTTTTGAGAAGTTTAAAAGGTTAAATATAATGTCAAGAAAGAAAAGTAATTTTAAAAGAGATGTTCTTCCAGATCCAAAATTCGGAAGTGAATTGATCAGTAAGTTTATGAACATGGTGATGGTAGACGGAAAAAAATCTGTTGCTGAAAAAATCATCTATGGTGCATTGGAAGCAGTTGTCGCTAAGGAAAAAGGCGAGCCAGTTGAGTTGTGTGAAGCAGCTTTAGCAAAAGTAAGACCAATGGTTGAGGTTAAATCTCGCAGAGTTGGTGGAGCAACATACCAAGTACCAGTTGAAGTACGTTCAAAAAGACAAATGGCATTGGCCATGCGTTGGATTATCGATGCTGCAAGAAAACGTGGTGAAGATGGAATGCCTGCTAGATTGGCTGGTGAATTATCTGATGCTTTACATGATCGCGGTGCGGCCATGAAGAAGAGAGAAGATGTTCATAAGATGGCAGAAGCCAATAAGGCGTTTGCTCACTACAGATGGTAGTGATAAGTTTTTAGATAAAAAGTAAGTAAAGAAAAAATTATGTCGAGAATAACTCCAATCGAAAGGTATCGTAATATTGGGATTATGGCTCACATTGATGCAGGGAAGACCACGACAACTGAACGTATTTTGTATTACACAGGAGTGTCACATAAGATAGGTGAGGTTCATGATGGAAACGCCACCATGGATTGGATGGAGCAGGAGCAGGAACGTGGTATTACAATCACATCTGCAGCCACCACTTGTTTTTGGAGTGGTATGGATAAGCAGTTTGATGATTGCCGGATTAACATTATTGATACTCCGGGCCATGTAGACTTTACGATTGAAGTTGAAAGATCGTTAAGGGTGTTAGATGGAGCTGTTGCAGTTTTTTGTGCAGTTGGTGGTGTAGAGCCACAGTCAGAAACTGTATGGAGACAAGCTGATAGGTACAGTGTGCCAAGATTGGCTTTTATCAACAAGATGGATCGTGTTGGTGCTGATTTTGATCGTGTGATTGAAAATATGCGAGAAAAACTGGGTGCAAATGCTGTGCCATTACAGTTGCCAATAGGAGCAGAGGATAGCTTTGTTGGTCTGGTAGATTTGCTCAGGATGAAAGCGATATACTGGAAAGATGAAAATATGGGAATGGAATATGAGGCTAAAGAAATCCCAGCTGATATGTTAGCCAATTGCGAGGCAGCCAGAGAGCTTGTTATAGAATCTGCTGCTGAAGCCAATGAAGAATTGATGGACAAGTACCTGGAAGATGGGCTGTTAACAGATTCTGAAATTCTTCTAGGCTTAAGATTGAGAACGATCAATAATGAAATTGTTTGTTGTCTTTGTGGTTCAGCCTTCAAAAATAAAGGTGTACAGGCCATGTTAGACAAGGTGATTGAGTTAATGCCATCACCTAAAGATGTGCCTGCTATCAAAGGAATTTTAGATGATAGGCATGAATCTGAAGCCGTAAGATTGGCTGATGATAATGAGCCATTTGCGGCGCTTATTTTTAAAATTGCAACTGACCCATTTGTGGGTACTTTGGCATTTTTAAGGGTTTACTCTGGCAAAGTTAAAACAGGAGATATGGTTTTTAATCCTGTTAAAGGCAAAAAAGAAAGAGTTGGGCGTTTGTTACAAATGCATTCGAACTCTAGAGAAGAGATTAAACAAGTCATGGCTGGCGATATTGCAGCAATAGTTGGAATGAAAGACGTGGCAACAGGGGAGACATTGTGTTCTACCCAAGCTGTAATAACATTGGAAAAAATGGATTTTCCAGAACCTGTTATAGCAGTAGCTGTAGAGCCTAGGACAACAGCTGACCAAGAAAAAATGAGCATTGCGCTTGGAAAGCTTGCTCAAGAAGATCCTTCTTTTAGGGTCAGTACAGATGCAGAATCTGGACAAACGATAATAGCAGGAATGGGTGAATTGCATCTAGATATTATTGTTGACAGAATGAAGCGTGAGTTTAAAGTAGATGCAAATGTGGGTAATCCGCAGGTTGCCTACAGAGAGACAATAACTAAGGTTGTAGAGCAAGAAGGAAAATTTGTTAAGCAATCTGGTGGTAAAGGCCAGTATGGCCATGTAAAAATTAGAATGGAGCCAATGGAACAAGGTTCTGGTTACGCGTTTGTTAACGAGATAAAGGGAGGTGTTATACCTCAAGAATTTATCCCGTCAATTGACAAGGGTATGCAGGAGCAAATGGAAAACGGCGTGTTAGCGGGTTATCCGGTTGTTGATTGTAAAGTAACACTGTTAGACGGTTCATTTCATGAGGTTGATTCAACTGAAATGGCGTATAAAATTGCTGCTTCGATGGCTTTTCGAAGTGGTGCATTAGAAGCTGGGCCAGTAGTGCTTGAGCCAATAATGAAAGTTGAAATATCAACACCAGAAGAATATATGGGTGATGTGGTAGGCGATGTGAATAAAAAGAAAGGCACTTTGGAGGGAATGGATGATTCTGTTTCCGGAAAAATTGTTAAAGCTTTTATTCCGTTATCGAAAATGTTTGGTTATGCAACGGATTTACGTTCAGCCACTCAGGGTCGGGCCAGTTACTCGATGGAATTTGATCATTATGAGATAGCATCTGATAATGTATTTAATAAGTAAAGAAATTAAAAATTAACATATTTAGCAATAGAGAAAAAAGATGTCTAAAGAAAAATTTGAACGCAACAAACCCCATGTAAATGTGGGAACAATTGGTCACGTAGATCACGGTAAAACTACATTAACAGCAGCGCTAACGAAAGTAGCAGCTGAGTTACAAGGTGGTGAATTCAAAGATTACGATCAAATTGATAATGCACCAGAAGAGCGTGAGCGCGGTATAACAATCGCAACAGCTCATGTAGAGTATGAAACAGAAGGCCGTCACTACGCACACGTAGATTGTCCAGGCCATGCTGATTATGTTAAGAACATGATTACAGGTGCTGCTCAAATGGATGGCGCAATCTTAGTTGTATCTGCTGCTGATGGTCCAATGCCACAAACACGTGAGCACATATTATTGGGTCGCCAAGTTGGTGTACCTTATATAGTTGTTTACATGAACAAATGTGACCAAGTTGATGACGAAGAGTTATTAGAGTTGGTTGAGATGGAAATCCGTGAATTATTAAGCGATTATGATTTCCCAGGTGATGACACTCCTATGGTTATGGGATCAGCACTTAAAGCCTTGGAAGGCGATGATAGTGATATCGGTGTTCCATCAATCAAAAAATTATTAGATGTTCTTGATGACTATATTCCTGAGCCAGTACGTGATGTTGATCAAGCTTTCCTATTGCCAATTGAAGATGTATTCTCAATTTCAGGTCGTGGAACGGTAGTAACAGGACGTGTTGAGCGTGGAGTTGTTAAAGTTGGTGAAGAATTATCAATTATCGGAATCAGAGATACACAGAAAACAGTATGTACTGGTGTTGAAATGTTCCGTAAATTACTAGACGAAGGTCGTGCTGGTGAGAATGTTGGTGTTTTATTACGTGGTACTAAGCGTGAAGATGTTGAGCGTGGTCAGATTTTGGCACACCCTGGAACAATTACACCACATACAGAATTTGAAGCAGAAGTTTATATCTTATCGAAAGATGAGGGTGGTCGTCATACACCATTCTTTAAAGGTTATAGACCACAGTTTTACTTCCGTACTACAGACATCACTGGTGCATGTGAATTGCCAGAAGGTGTTGAAATGGTAATGCCTGGAGATAACGTGAAAATGGTTGTGACATTGATCAACCCAATCGCGATGGAAGAAGGTTTACGTTTCGCAATACGTGAAGGCGGACGCACAGTAGGTGCGGGTGTTGTTGCTAAGATTTTTAAATAAATAAAAGTTTTAAAAACAAAATATAACAAATAATTTAATATTTATATAGAGCGTAGCGAAAAGCGCGCTCTTAACTATAGAGGCGACGGTAATGGCCGATCAGAAAATTAGAATAAGATTGAAAGCGTTTGATCACAAGTTAATTGATCAATCTGCAGGAAGAATCGTTGATACTGCAAAACGTACAGGTGCTCAGGTTAAAGGTCCAATCCCTTTACCGACACGTATTGAACGTTATACAGTGTTAACTTCACCGCATGTTAATAAAGATGCACGAGATCAATATGAAATCAGAACACACAAACGTTTGGTTGATATTGTCGATCCTAATGACAAAACAGTAGATGCACTAATGAAATTAGACTTGGCAGCTGGTGTTGATGTTCAAATACAACTATCATAAGGTGTAGAAAATGACTATTGGAATTATCGGACATAAAGTTGGTATGACTAGAGTATTTTCTGAAGAAGGAAAATCTACTCCTGTTACTGTTGTTAGCATAGCTAATAACACCATATCACAAATTAAAACAACTGAAACTGATGGCTACAATGCTATACAAGTTTCAACTGGCGCAATAAAACCATCAAGAGTAAGTAAGCCATTAGCAGGACATTTTGCAAAAGCAGGTGTTGATGCGGCTAATTTCATGATGGAATTCAGAACTGACGATTCATTTGAATTGGGTTCAAACATCGATGTAAATATGTTTGAAGCTGGTCAAATCGTTGATGTTACTGGACGTTCAAAAGGTAAAGGCTTTCAAGGTGTAATTAAACGTTACAACTTCCAAATGCAAGATGCCACTCATGGTAACTCTATTTCACATAGGGCACCAGGTTCAATTGGACAATGTCAGACTCCAGGCAGAGTATTCAAAGGTAAGAAGATGTCTGGTCACATGGGTGACAGAAATGTTACGACTCAAAATCTTGAAGTAGTAAGAGTAGACTCTGATAAAGGGCTCATTCTTATAAAAGGTGCTGTACCTGGTGCAAAAAATTCAAGAGTAATCATTAAGCCAGCTGTTAAGGCTTAAGGAGAATATCATGGAAATTAAAGTAGCAGGCAAAAAAGCCAAAGTAGAAGTTTCTGAAGAAGTATTTAACCGTGACTACTCTGAAGCATTAGTGCATCAAGTTGTTACAGCATACTTGGCTGGCGGAAGATCGGGCACAAAAGCTCAGAAAAACCGTGCAGCAGTTAGTGGTGGTGGTAAAAAACCATTTGCACAAAAAGGAACAGGTCGTGCAAGAGCAGGTACTATCAGAAGCCCAATATGGGTTGGTGGTGGTACAACTTTCGCAGCACAACCAAGAGACCACTCACAAAAAGTAAATAAGAAAATGTACAGAGCTGGAATGAAATCTATCATTTCTGAATTGACAAGATCTGAAAGAATGGTTTTCGTAAACAGTATTGCCATCAAAGAAGGCAAAACTAAGGAAGCAGTAAAGTTTTTAGCTAAACATGACATGATTAAAGGAACAATCGTTGTTGATGAAATTAGCAGTGAAATTGTTTTAGCAACCAGAAACATACCAAATATATATGTAACTGATGTTAAATCTTTGGATCCAGTTTCATTGGTATCATCGAAAAAAGTTATTATGACAGCTGCTGCAGTTGAAAAAGTACAGGAGTGGTTATCATGAGTTTAAATAATGTATATAACACAGTATTGTCTCCAATCATTTCAGAAAAGAGCAATCGAATTGGTGAAGCATCAAATCAATATGTATTTCAAGTAGCGGTTTCTTCAAACAAGAAACAAGTTAAAGCTGCCGTTGAAAAATTATTTGAAGTAACAGTTGAAGATGTGCAAATTTTAAATGTAAAAGGTAAAACCAAAGCATTTAGAGGCAAGCAAGGCAAAAGACCTAACTGGAAAAAAGCCTATGTCAGAGTACAACAAGGTCAATTAATTGACTTTGGTGTAGCGGAATAATCAGGAGAATAAAATGGCACTAATAGTAATGAAACCAACCTCCCCTGGTCGCAGAGGCACGGTAAGAGTTAAAAGAGATGGTTTGTACAAAGGCGGACCATACGAAGCTTTGGTTGAAAAGAAATCTAAAACCGGTGGTAGAAATAACAACGGTAGAATTACCACACGTCATAAAGGCGGTGGACACAAACAAAGATACAGAGTAATTGATTTTAAACGTAACAGTAAAGATCAAGTAACAGCTAAAGTTGAGCGCATCGAATATGATCCGAACCGCACAGCTTATATAGCATTAATTTGTTACAAAGATGGTTCAAGAAGTTACATCATTGCTCCTAAAGGTTTAGAAGCTGGAATGACAGTACAATCTGGTAGTAACTCACCAATAAAAGTAGGGAATTGTTTACCAATTAGTAACATCCCTCTTGGTTCTGTAATCCATTGTATTGAAATGAAGCCTGGAAAAGGCGCGCAAATGGCAAGAAGTGCTGGAGCCAATGTTCAATTGGTAGCAAAAGCAGGAATGTATGCCACATTAAGATTAAGATCTGGTGAAACGCGTAAAGTACCTGTTGCTTGTAGAGCGACATTAGGTGAGGTTTCAAACGGAGAGCACAGTCTAGAAAAACTAGGTAAAGCTGGTGCAAGTCGTTGGAGAGGTGTTAGACCAACAGTTCGTGGTGTTGCCATGAATCCAGTTGACCATCCACATGGTGGTGGTGAAGGTAGAACATCCGGTGGTCGTCACCCTGTGACTCCTTGGGGAATGAAAACCAAAGGTTACAAAACTAGAAAAAACAAGCGTACTGATCAGTATATAGTGCGTCGTAGAAACAAAAAATAGGTAATATGATATGCCACGTTCTCTAAAAAAAGGTCCACACGTAGACCATCACTTAATGAAAAAAGTACTCAAAGCAGTTGAGGAAAATAATAAAAGACCAATTCAAACTTGGTCACGTAGATCAATGATATTACCAGAAATGGTTGGATTGACTATCGCTATACATAACGGTAGACAGCATATTCCAATATTAATATCTGAAGAAATGGTTGGTCATAAACTTGGTGAGTTTTCACCTACTAGAACTTTTAGAGGTCACTCAGGTGATCGTAAATCTTAATAGGTTATGATAATGGAAATTACAGCAAAACACATGAGAGCAGCAATATCCGCACAAAAAGTGCGTTTAGTTGCCAATCAAATTCGTGGCATGCAGGTTGAAAAAGCTGAACAGTTGTTAGCATTCAGTCCAAAAAAAGCTGCACACTTGATTAAAAAAGTATTGATGTCAGCAGTGGCCAATGCAGAACACAATGAAGGTTTAGATGTTGATGAGTTATTTGTTAGCACAATAACTGTAGATGAAGGCCCAACTTTAAAACGTGGAAGAGCACGTGCAAAAGGAAGGGGAACTAGAATATTAAAAAGAACAAGCCACATCACTGTTAAAGTGGCTGAAGCTTCGTAAAGGCAAAGTTATGGGTCAAAAAGTACATCCAATTGGAATTAGACTAGGTATATCAAAACCTTGGAATGCGCGCTGGTATGCGGATAAAAAAGAATTTTCAGATTACTTAATCAAAGACATAAAAGTTAGAAATTTCTTGAAAAAAGAATTAGCTAACGCATCTGTAAGCAAAATAGACATTGAACGTCCTGCTAAAAATGCAAGAATTACAATTCACACTGCTAGACCAGGTATTGTTATTGGTAAGAAAGGTGAAGACATTGAGCGTTTGAAGCAAGCTGTTTCAAAAATGATGGGTGTACCCACTCATGTAAATGTTGCAGAAATCAGAAAACCTGAATTAGATGCAGATTTAATCGCTCAAGGTATTGCATCTCAGCTAGAAAGGCGTATTATGTTCCGTCGCGCAATGAAACGTGCTGTTAGTAGTGCAATGAGACTTGGTGCTTTAGGTATCAGAGTTGCAGTTGCTGGCCGTTTGAATGGCGCTGAAATTGCAAGAACTGAATGGTACAGAGAAGGTCGTGTGCCTTTACATACTTTCAGAGCTAATATTGATTATGCAATGGGCAAAGCTTATACAACATATGGTGTTTTAGGCATTAAAGTATGGGTATATAAAGGTGATGTATTCGATTTACACGCTGCTCAAGAACAAGAACAAAAGTCTGGTAAAAAACGGAGATAAACTATGCTTCAACCAAAAAGAACAAAATTTAGAAAACAGCAAAAAGGGCGTAACCGCGGTATGGCCCATGCTGGTAACAAAGTCAGCTTTGGTGAGTATGGTCTTAAAGCCACAGCCAGAGGATTTATGACTGCCAGACAAATTGAAGCTGGTCGTAGAGCCATCACACGTCATGTTAGACGTGGTGGTAAATTATGGATAAGGGTTTTCCCAGACAAACCAATTACTGCAAAACCAGTTGAAGTTCGTATGGGTAAAGGTAAAGGTAATGTTGAATATTGGGCTGCTGTTATTAAACCAGGCCGTGTTTTATATGAGATTCAAGGTGTATCAGAAGAAATTGCAAGAGCCGCGTTTTCACGCGCTTCAATGAAATTTCCTTTTAGTACAACTTTTGTAAAAAGAACGGTGATGTAAGATGAAAGTTTCGGAATTAAAAGAAAAAAATCTTGGCGAACTTAATGATAAGTTAGCTGAGTTGCAAAAGAATCAATTTGATTTAAGAATGGCAAAAGGCAATGGGCAATTAACAAAAAATCACATGCTAACAGAAGTGAGACGTGACATTGCTAGAGTAAAGACAATTATTAGACAATCTGAGATTGAAAGTAAAGCAGGTAACAAATAATGACTACTGATGAAAATAAAGTAATTCGCACAAAACAAGGTGTTGTCGTTAGTGACAAAATGGATAAAACTGTTACTGTTTTAATTGAACGTAAGGAAAAGCACCCTATATACGGTAAGTATATTAAACGTTCAACAAAAATTCATGCCCATGATGAAGAGAATGGTTTTAAGATGGGAGACAATGTAAAAATTACAGAAACTCGCCCATACTCAAAAACTAAATCATGGAAAGTTGTTGGCTTAGTCAACGCTGCACAATAAGTGCTATAGCATAATAAGAGGTATAAAACCATGATTCAAATGCAAAGTAGATTAAGCGCAGCTGACAACAGCGGTGCAAAAGAAGTAATGTGTATAAAGGTACTTGGCGGATCTAAGAGAAGATACGCTGGTATTGGCGACATTATCAAAGTAACGGTTAAACACGCTATTCCTCGCGGTAAAGTTAAGAAAGGTGAGGTTTATAACGCTGTAGTAGTAAGAACCCGTAAAGGCGTAAGAAGACCAGATGGTTCTTTGATTCGTTTTGATGGCAATGCAGTTGTTATGTTAAATAGCAAATTAGAGCCAATTGGCACACGTATATTTGGTCCAGTGACCAGAGAATTGCGTTCAGAAAAGTTTATGAAAATTATTTCATTGGCTCCTGAAGTATTATAAGAGTTATAAAAAGGTAACCAGAATGAAACGTATTAGAAAAGGTGATGAAGTAATTGTAATCGCGGGCCGATCAAAAGGCACAAGAGGTTCGGTTCTAGAAACTTTAAAAGATGGCAGATTATTAGTAGACAACGTCAACATGATTAAGAAGCATGTAAAAGTTGATCCAAATAATCCAGAAAAACCAAGTGGAATTATTTCCAAAGAGGCGCCTATCCAGATATCAAACGTTATGTTATTTAACGATGCTACTGGAAAAGGAGATAAAGTCAGTTTTAAATATCTAGAAAATGGCAAAAAAATTAGAGTATTTCGCTCAAACGGCGAAGCAGTTGACGCATAGGTTAGAGCAATATTATGACTAGATTAGAAACATATTACAAAGAAACAGTTATTCCTCAGATGATGAAGGAATTTAGCTACCGCAATGTTATGGAAGTACCAAAGTTAGTAAAAATTGGTCTAAACATGGGTGTTGGTGAAGCTGTTGGTAACAAAAAAATAATGGTAAATGCAACGTCTGATATGGAAAAGATTACAGGACAAAAAGCATTGGTCACATATGCAAAGAAATCGGTTGCAGGATTTAAAATTCGTGACGGTTGGCCAATTGGCTGTAAGGTAACATTACGACGTAACAAAATGTATGAGTTTTTTGACAGATTGGTAAATGTGTCAATCCCAAGAATCAGAGATTTCCGTGGTTTAAGCCCAAAATCTTTCGATGGTAGAGGTAACTACTCTATGGGTATTAAAGAACAAATCATATTCCCAGAAATCGAATATGATAAAATTGATACAATACGCGGAATGGACGTTACATTTGTAACAACAGCAAAAACTGATGCTGAAGCGAAAGCCTTATTAAAAGCTTTCAGTTTCCCATTTAAAAGTAAATAAGAGTATATATTATGGCTAAACAATCAATGATCCAAAGAGATTTGAAAAGAACAAAAATTGTCGACAAGTATGCTGCAAAAAGAGCTGCGATTAAAGCAATTATTGCAAGCTCTGAAACTTCATTCGAAGACATGATGGAAGCTCAGGCAAAACTACAAAAGTTGCCTAGAAATGCTTCACCATCAAGACAAAGAAATAGATGCCAACTTTCTGGAAGACCGCGTGGTTTTTACCGTAAGTTTGGTTTAAGTAAAACACAGTTCAGAGAAGCTGCTATGCGTGGCGATATCCCTGGCTTAAAGAAAGCCAGCTGGTAATTTTTTAATTTAAAATTGCTAGGCAATTATAGGAATAACATTATGAGTATGACAGATCCAATTTCAGATATGCTAACACGCATTAGAAATGCACAAATGGTAGCCAAAAAATCAGTGAATATGCCAGCTTCAAAAATCAAAAAGGGTTTATGCTCTGTTTTGCAAAAAGAAGGCTATATTCGATCTTTTGAAATCATTGACGCCAACAACAGTGACAATGGACATCCACAACTTAAAGTAAATTTAAAATACTTTCAAGGGAAGCCAGTCATTGAATATATTAATAGAGCCAGTAAACCAGGTTTAAGACTTTATAAAGGTAAACACGATTTACCAAAAGTTGATGCCGGTTTTGGTACAGCAATTATCTCTACTTCAAAAGGTTTATTAACTGATTTAGAAGCCAGAGAAGCAGGTGTAGGTGGCGAAGTCATCTGTATCGTTAAGTAAGGAGAATTACAATGTCAAGAATTGCAAAAAGTCCAATTACTATCGAATCAGGAGTTAGTATCGATATTAAAGGACAAAATGTCACTGTAAAAGGGCCTAAAGGAACTGGATCAATTACATTAAATGAAAATGTTTCAATAAAGGAAGACAAAGGAACGTTTACTTTTGAGCCAAATAATGATCATTCAATGCCTATTACTGGGACTATGAGATCATTGGTAAATAATATCATTATTGGTGTTACTAACGGATACAGCAAAAAGTTACTTTTGGTTGGTGTTGGTTATAGAGCAACAATGCAAGGTAAAGATTTAAAGCTGGCTTTAGGTTTTTCACATGACGTTATCTATAAAGCTCCTGAAGGAATCAGTTTTGAAGTACCAAAAAATCAAACAGAAATTACTGTTGCTGGTATCGATAAACAAAAAGTTGGTCAAGTGTGTGCTGAAATTAGAGCCATAAGACCTCCTGAGCCATACAAAGGTAAAGGCGTTAAATACGCTGATGAAACAATATATAGAAAAGAAGCTAAGAAAGCTTAATATTTAAATTTATAAATAAAACATATTTTGAGTACAAAACAATGAGTAACATTAAAAACAAAGCAAGATTAAGAAGAGCAAAAACTACACGTGCAAAATTGCGTAGATTAGATGTGCCTTCTTTATCAATTCATAGAACTGATAAAAATCTATATGCTCAAATATTATCAGGTGATGGTACACAAACATTAGCGAGTGCATCATCTCTTGAAAAGAAATTGATTGATGGAAAATCAGGTAAAAACATTGAAGCAGCTAAAGTTGTTGGTAAAGCCATTGCAGAACGTGCAATTAAGGCAGGTATCGATAAAGTGGCTTTTGATAGATCTGGTTTTTTATATCATGGTAAGGTGAAGGCATTAGCCGAAGCTGCAAGAGAAGCAGGCTTAACAATTTAAGCTTAGCGCGATTTGAGTCAAACATAAATAAATAAACATAGGTAGTATAGAAAATGGCGAGCGTAGACAGAAGAAAAGAAGAAGGCGATGGCCTATTAGAACGTTTGGTAGCGGTTAACCGTGTATCAAAAGTTGTAAAAGGTGGACGTCAATTTAGTTTCACTGCACTAACAGTAGTTGGTGATGGAAATGGAAAAATTGGATTTGGTTATGGTAAAGCAAAAGAAGTACCAATAGCTATCCAAAAAGCAATGGATAAAGCACGTAAAAATGTTATCCAAGTAGACCTTAAAGATGGCACATTGTGGCATCCAATTAAAGCAAAACATTCAGGTTCAAAAGTATACATGCAACCTGCATCAGACGGTACTGGCGTAATTGCTGGTGGCGCAATGCGTGCAGTTTTTGATGTTGTTGGTGTTCACAATGTTTTGGCAAAATCACAAGGTTCAAATAATCCACAAAATCTAGTAAGAGCAACAATCAATGGCCTGAAGAATATTACTTCTCCAGATTCTATTGCTGCCAAACGTGGTAAAACTGTAGAAGAGGTAATGCAAAATCATGGCTAAGACTAAAACGATAAAAGTTACCCTAACTAAAAGTACAATAGGTGCTTTGCAAAATCATAAAGCTTGTGTAAAAGGCTTAGGACTTAGAAGAATGCGTCACACTGTTGAAGTGACTGATACTCCTGAGAACAGAGGAATGATTAACAAAGCGATTCACTTATTAACTGTTGAAGAAACTACATAACCCAGGTGGATGGAACAATGCATTTAAATACAATAAAACCAGCTGCTGGTAGCAAAAAAGCAGCAAAAAGAGTAGGCCGAGGAATTGGTTCTGGTTCAGGTAAAACCTGTGGAAGAGGTCATAAAGGTCAAAAATCACGTTCAGGTGGCTGGCATAAAGTCGGTTTTGAAGGTGGTCAAATGCCATTACAAAAACGTTTGCCTAAATTTGGTTTCGCTTCAAGAATGGCTAAATACAGTGATGAAGTTTGTTTATATCACTTAGAAGCTTTAAAAGTTGAAACGGTAGATTTAGCAGCTTTGGTTGAAAAGGGCTTGGTTAAAAGATTTGTGACGAAAGTCAAAGTCATTAACACAGGTACACTTTCAAAAGCCATTAAAGTTGTTGGTTTGAACGTGACTAAAGGCGCTAAAAAAGCGATTGAAAAAGCAGGCGGAACAGTAGAGTAAATAATAATTATGTCAGCATCACAAGCACAAGTACAAAAAATGTTAGGTAATAAAAACAACCTATCTGAATTAAAATCCAGATTATGGTTTGTTATTATTTCTCTTATAATCTTTAGATTGGGATCTTATATCCCAGTTCCTGGAGTTAACCCAAAAGTATTGTCACAAATTTTGGAACAACAAAGTGGTGGTTTACTTGACATGTTTAACATGTTTTCAGGTGGTGCTCTTGGTAGATTTTCATTGTTTGCTTTGGGTGTGATGCCATATATTACAGCATCTATTATTACCCAGATATTGGGACATTCAATTCCAAAGTTAAAGGAATTAAAGAAAGAAGGTGAATCAGGCCGTAAGAAGATTAACCAATATACTAGGTATGCAACCGTATTTTTAGCTGCATTCCAAGCTTATGCCATTTCATTTTCATTACAACAAATGGGCAGCAGTGGCGGCATAGATGTTGTACCTAATCCTGGATTTGGATTTTTATTCCCAGCTACAATAGCCTTAACAGGTGGAACAATGTTTCTTATGTGGATGGGTGAGCAAATCACTGAAAGAGGTATTGGTAACGGTATTTCTTTAATCATCTTTGCAGGAATCGTAGTTGGACTACCAGCGGCAATTGGCTCTACATTTTCATTGGTTTCTGAAGGAAACTTAAATGCATTAATAGCATTATTTATGATGGTGTTAGCACTAGCAGTAACATACTTTATTGTGTTCGTTGAAAGAGCACAAAGAAGAATAACTATGCAATATGCCAGACGTGGTGGCCGAATGGGAACACAAGCACAAAGTTCTTATTTACCCCTAAAAGTTAATATGGCTGGCGTTATACCTGTAATTTTTGCTTCATCATTGGTCTTGTTCCCAGGAACATTGGCCCAATTTTTAGGCCAAAAAGAAGGTTGGGGTTGGTTATTGGATGTGGCACAATGGTTGCAACCAGGAAATATTTTATACATGATCTTCTTTGGAGGATTAATAGTGTGGTTCGCGTTTTTCTACACAGCTCTTACATTTGATCCAAATGAAATGGCTGACAATTTAAAGCGTTCAAGTGCTGTTGTTCCTGGTATTAGACCAGGCAGACACACCGCTGATTATATAGACAGTGTTACAACTAAAATTACTTTTTGGGGTGCTTTATATCTCCTAGGCGTGAGTTTGATGCCACAGGTAATTTTAAACTTTTGGCCGTCAATACCATTTGCTCTAGGCGGGACATCCCTGCTCATTGTAGTGGTTGTGGCGATGGACTTTATGGCTCAGTTGCAAACGCATATGATGTCAGGTCAATACGATAACTTGATGAAAAAATCAAATTTGAAAAATTACGGTAAATCTGGAGCTCAAAAACGTTAATGCCATTTGGTATTAATCCTATAAACTACTTTCTTTGATAGTGGTTTTAAGGTTTGAACTTAAGTAAACAACTCTGAACAACGTGCGTAATGCGTTAAATAAGATTCAGAGAACATAGAATCCTTAAATAAATTGTGTTAAAACTGTCTCTTATACACATCTCCGAGCCCACGAGACAGGCA
>OJDV01000172.1_pt1 | contig 27385 bp, 18 predicted proteins | sample 1592911 | NCBI WGS metagenome assembly OJDV01 (sample SAMN05416860, study PRJEB24817) | seawater metagenome | isolation source: Sea water | place: Canada:Atlantic | collected 2013-11 | reverse complement strand
GATCTACACAGAGTAGATCGTCGGCAGCGTCAGATGTGTATAAGAGACAGGGAGGCTGCTGAAGCTGCGGAGCATCGCGCCGGTGGGGCCAGGGAAGAAGACCGGCGCGGTGGCCTCGAAGAAGCCATCCCAGTCGCGCGCCTGCGCGAGCTCGAGCCAGCGCGCGCACATCGCGCGCGTGTGCGGCGAGAGGTGCGCGGTGCTCGAAGAGAGCACGAGCGCGGGGGCGAGGTCGGGCCGACGCATCGCGAGGAGCTGGCCGATGGAGCCGCCTGCCGACTGGGCCTCGACGAGCGCGGGGCCGAAGGAGAGCGACTCCATCACGCGCGCGACGTCGTCGGCCTGCTGCTCGAGGCCGATCTCCGAGGTGAGGCCGTTACGGCGGCTGACGTAGAGGACGTCGAAGCGGCGCGCGCGATCGCGCATCCACCAGGACAGCCGCCGGGCCGCGCCGGACGCGTCCGCCAGGCCATCGCCTGCGCCGGGGATGAAGAGGAGACGGCGCTCACCGATCCCGAACCGCATGTACGACACGCTCGCGCCGTCGGCGGTCTCCACTGACCCAGTGATCATCTTGTCCATGGGCATGATGTGTCACGTCCTGAGAGGCGCCTGCGCGGCGCATTACCATCTCCACTGTAATATTACACACATGCAAACACCAGGAAAGAGAGACCAGAGCGCGCGAGGCCGCGCCACCCGTGGGTGGCGCGGCCTCGAAGAGGTCGCTCGGGGCGCATGGAGTGGACCGAAGGGTCAGTCTCGGCCGAAGCTCATCACGAGGCTGAGGATGTAATAGAACAGCAGGGCCACGGCGCTGAAGAGCGCGAGCGAGGCGGCGACGTGCTGATCGGTGCGGTAGTGATGGAGGACGTTGGACGTGTAGTAGAGGATCGAGGCCGAGGCGAAGATCACCATGCCGATCGAGAAGAAGAGGCCGAGCGTGAAGCCGAAGATGCTGGCGAGGATGACCGCGCCGAAGGCGAGGAAGCCCGCGATGACGAGGCCGCTGCGCATCCAGGAGAAGTCCGCCTTGGAGATGAACACCGAGACGGTCAGGCCCGCGAAGACGATGAGCGTGAGGCCGCCTGCGGTCGGGACGACGCTCGGGTCCGAGTACGCCGTCGCGATGAACATGATCGGCATGAAGATGATGGATTCGACGAATACGTAGACCGCGAGGCCGAGGTACTGCATCGCGGGTCCGCGCTCACTCCGCGCCCAGGAGTCGGCCAACCAGCCGACCGCGGAGAACGCGAGCACGACGCCGAGCCAGCCGAACGGCAAGCTGAACACGAGCTGCGTGAACGCGCCCGCGATCGAGGTCTGGCCGAAGGGGATCGTGAGCCAGGCCCCGAGCAGCGCGGCGAACGCGAAGATCGCGCCCGTCAGGTGGACGTAGGTCTTGCGGATGAAGCTCAGGCGAGCATCGATGGCGGCGTCCTGAACGGGGACGTAGCCGCGATCGTGCATCTCGTCTTGAAAGGACATGGTCTGCTCCTCGTGTGACGGTCGTATCGTGTGTCGACCGAGGGGAAGTGAACCTTACCCCTCGGACTGTGTGCATTGGAGCGCCCTTGTTAACACGGGCGCGTCTTCGCGCGCCATATCGCGCGCGACAGTCAATCTAAGCACGTCACCCCATCGGTACATTCCACCGGATACCGCTCGCATCGCGATCGCTCACCCCTTCGACCCCGACCCACCTCGGGGCTAGATTGAAGAGTGAACGAACCGAAGCGTGCGCCGCGCGTGGCGCGCACCTGGGAGCCGACGATGAAGAAGATGGAGCGAAGCGGGTCGAGCTACGAGGAGGTCGACCGGAGGGTGAGCGACGAGCTCGCCGAGGTGATCTGCGGCGACGGCTTCCCCGTCTACGACGACGACAGGTTGCGCGAGGCGCACCTGCGCGTGGAGGCGAGGTTGCGAGGAGGGGTCGAGACGCTCGACGCGCTCCACGAGCTAGGGGAGGACGCGCTCGAGGCCCTCGGGGTGCGCTACGCGTGGGTGAGCGAGCGGGTGTACGGCGCGCGCGAGGGGAAGCTCGTGGTCCTGTCGAAGGCGCTCGAGGGGCTGCTCGGCCGGACGGACGAGGTCTCGATCGGCGGGTGCGCGAGCCTGCTCGAGTCGCTCAGCGCGGCCACCCACGCGCGAAAGGACGCGACGCCCTGGGGCCCAGTGATCCGCGCGACCGAGGACGCGCTGGCGCGCGAGGGCCTGACCGTGGAGCTGAGCGACGCGATCGGAGAGGCGCTGGGTGCGAAGGGTTGGGAAGAGGACGCGCCAGACCATCGGACGCTGCTGGCGCGCCTCGCGAGGGCTCGCGAGGGGCTCCACAGGCCATTCATCCAGCTCGGCGAGCCCTGGGCGGACGCGCTGTGGGGCGAGCTCGACGCGATGAGCGAGGAGAAGAGGGGGGCGTGGGAGGCGCTCCTTGGCTGCCTCCCGAACGACCGCCCCAAGCCCTCGAAGAGGTGGCTCACGCAGCGTGAGAAGAAGGTCGAGGCGGTCGGGGAGGACGCGCTGAGGCAAGCGCTGGTGCGCTGGCTCCCGAGGGTCGGCGAGCGCAGCGCGTTGGAGCTGAGCGCGATCGCGCTGCCCTCGGCCGAGCGCACGTTGGTGAGCCCGAGGAACGAGGAGCTCGCGCGCGGGCTCGTGTGGATGTGTGTTCCGCTGATGGACGACGTGCTCGCGGGGGTGCTCGGGGACCTCGCGCTGACCTGTTACAGGAAGCTGGCGCGCGTGGGACCTCGCGCCCCGAAGCTGGGCAACGCGTGCATCCGCGCGCTGGGCGAGGTCGACGAGGTCGCCACGGCGGGGCAGCTGTGGCGGCTCGAGCTCCAGCTCGAGTACCGCGCGGCGCGCACGCAGGTGGAGCGGGCGCTCTCTCGGATGGCCGGGCGGATGGACCTCGACGAGCGCGAGCTCGAGGAGCTCTCGGTGCCGGGCTGCAGGCTCGACAGGTTCGGAGCGTCGGTCACGCGCTTTGGCCTGTGGGACGCGCGTATGGAGGTGGGCGAGCGCCTCAAGGTCGGCGTGACCTGGAGCCGCGCGGCGACCACACAACTCACGCTGCTCGAGGCCCCGGCGCCGGCCCGGGAGCAGAAGACCGCGCCGAAGTCGGTGCGCGCACAGCACCCGGAGGCGCTGGCCAGGCTGGAGGTGCGCGTCAAGGAGCTCGAGTCGCTGCTGCACGCGCAGCGCGACAGGCTCGAGTCGTTGATGTCGAGCCCGCGCAGGTGGTCGCTCGAGAAGTGGCGCGCGCGCTACCTCGATCACCCCCTCGTGGGGCTGCTCTCACGCCGCCTCATCTGGTCGCTCGAGCGCGCCGACGGGAGCCTCTGCTCCGGGATGTGGGACGAGGCCAGCGGCGCGCTCGTGGGCCCGAGAGGAGCGGAGGTCGAGGGGCTCGACGCCTGGTCGACCGCGCGCCTGTGGCACCCGGCGCGCGCGCCGCTGGAGGAGGTCCGCGCGTGGCGTGGCGCGCTGGCGCGCACGGGGCAGACCCAGCCGTTCCGCCAGGCGTACCGGGAGGTCTACGAGCTCTCGACCGGAGACGAGGCGAACACGGAGGCGCTGCGCGTGGACCAGCGGGTCGTGCGGCAGCACCAGTTCGCGGCGCTGTGTAAGTCGCGCCGGTGGGCCTACAAGCTCCAGGGGGCGTGGGGCTCGGACCCTCGGGCGGTGCGAGAGGACGCGGAGTGGGGCGTGAAGGTCGGGTTCACGCTCGAGCCGGTCGAGGAGCCCTCGCTCATGACGGGCGCGGGGGTCTACACGTACGCGATCACGGGCGCGCTGGAGACCTCGTTGGGCGAACCGCTCGCCGCGATCGACTCGGCGCTGCGCTCGGAGCTGCTGCGCGACGTGGACATGTTCTTCGAGGTCGCGGGCGCGCGCGAGCACGACGCGCCCGAGACGCTCCAGGCCTGGGCGAGCGCGCGAGGCGTGTCGTGGGCTCGCGAGGGCGGCCTGGTCCGGGCGCGCGCCAGGCGTGACGCGCTCGTCGACGCGCTCGAGGTGAACGGCCTCTCGCAGCGGGTCACGGTCGGACACGACACGGCCGAGGTCCGCGGAGAGGTCTGTGACTATCGGATCGACCTGCACACGGGCGCGGTGGTCTGGATACAAGGAGCTCACCCCGTGGACATGAGCGGCGTGAAGCGCCGGGACGAGGACGCGCTCTGGGCGCCACACGACGACGACCAGCTCCTCCACACGGTCCTCACCCGCGCGAGCGCGCTCAGCCAGGACGACGCGCTGGTGCGCGCCGGGGCGCTCAAGAGCGCGCGGCGATCGTCATGACTCGACGAGCGCCGCGACCCTCCGGAGCGCGAGCTCACACACGAGCGCGTAAGGGAACGCCCAGGAGGGCAGCGAGAACGATAGCCTGGAGCGCGAGTGCCCCAGCGGCTCGACTGCGTGACCCGTCGCCTCACGGCCGAGCACGCGCCAACTCCAGCTCACTCCGTCGACCACGTCCGTGACCTCGAAGTCGATCCACACACCGAGCGGCGTGCGCACGGCGCCCCGTGCCCCTTCCCTCACGAGCGCGTCGTCGCAGCGCACGCGCGAGACGGAGGGGCCCCAGGAGGGCCACCTGTCGAAACGGGCGATGACGTCCCAGACCTCGTGGGCGGGGGCGTCGATGATCTTCGAGACGTTCATTCCATGACACTCCCTCACCACGAAACGCATCGACGAGGTGTGGAGGCGCTCGCGTCGTGTGCGTGAATACTCACTCCAATGGAGATGTTCTCATGGGTGAGAGAGGAGCGCAGGCCCGGACCAGTTCCCCGGAGAGACACATGAACGCGCACCACGAAGAGAGCCCGACCGGCCGGCCGCCCCACATCGCGATCGTGGGGTCACGCGCCGAATGGTTCGGGGTCCTCGCCGAGGTCGAGGTCGCGCTCTCCGGGTTCAGGTGTGAGGTCGTCGAGGGGATCGAGGAGCTCGACGCCTCGCCCGATCGCCCCGCCCTCGTGCTCGTGGCGCGGGATCGACTGGGCGTGTCGCTGCGCCGGATCGCCAGGAAAGAGTGGGCCAGGCACACGCCCGTGCTGGCGATGCTCGAGGGCGCTGGGCTCGCCGAACGCGCAGAGGCGCTCGCGGCCGGCGCGTGGGACGTGCTCGAGGAGGGCCTTACGTCGACGGGGTCGCTCGCGCGCCTGGGCGCGCTGATCCGCCTCACCGAGCGCGCCTGGGCGCTCGCGCGGCAGCGAGACGCGCTGTTCGAGTTCGCCACGACCGACCCCCTCACCCGCCTGCCCAACCGGCGCCACCTGTTCGATCAGCTCGAGCGCGAGCTCGCGCGCGCGCGGCGCAACGACGAGCCGATGGCCGTCGCGCTGTTCGACATCGACCACTTCAAGGACGTCAACGACGTCCACGGGCACGCGGCCGGCGACGCCGTGCTCATCGAACTCGCGCGCACGGCCAGCGGGCTCGTGCGGGAGACCGACGTGCTCGCGAGGCTGGGCGGGGAGGAGTTCGTGCTCGGGATGCCCCAGACGAGCCTCGAGCACGCGCGGGCGGTATGCGAGAGGTTGCGGTCTGCGATCTCGCGCATGCGCGTGGCATGCGGCGGCGCGTCGATCCGCGTGACCGTGAGCGTGGGCGTCGCTGTCTACAGGCCGCCGACCGACGACGTCCACGCGCTCCTCGACCGCGCCGACCGCGCGATGTTCGGCGCCAAGGAGGACGGCAGGAACCGCGTCCTCTACAACGCACGCTGAGGCGCACACGAGGCGGCTCTCTTCTTGCCAAATCGCCCCTGGGACAGTTAAGGATATTGGTGAGATCCTGACAGCTCCAGCACACGCCTCATGCGCTGCCCGCGCGGCGGCTCGACTCCATGACAACCGAGACCCCGGATTGCAGATGACCGGAACCGTGACCCTCGACAACCTGCTCGATGATCTCGAGGGGCTGCTCAAGCTCGTGAACGACACACAGGGGGGGCTCTCCTACGAGGCGCTCCAGGACGCGATGACGTGGTCTCCGAGCCTGCACCTGATCAACTACATTCGGTTCTTCGAGGCGCAGTCGTTCTTGAACTACGATCGCGTCGACGACCTCGTCACGATCACGGCCGATGGGACGGCCGCGCTCCAGGACTCCGACGCATGGAGCGGCGCCGTGGAGGAGCACTTCGCCGAGCAGCTCGGCGAGACCGACGAGCCCAACGTCCCGGAGTCGACCGACCCCGAGGCGAGCGCGCCGACGTCGGTCATCTCCCCCGAAGACATAGACATGGACGCGTTCCCGTCCTTCGAGGACGAGGGCGCGGCCGCGGACCCGGTCTCCGAGGAGACCCGGCCCTCGTTCTCGATCGACCCCATCGGCACGCCGATCTCGTTCGGCGGCTCCGACGACGGTGAGCAGGCAGACGAGCCTCTCGCCGACGTGTTCGAGCCCGCGCCGCCCTCGCTCGAGGCCTTCGAGCCCGTCGCCTTCGAGCCCGTCGCCTTCGAGCCAGAGCCTGCGTCAGCGCCCGAGCTCTCGATCGAGCCCGCATACGAAGCTCCCGCCGACACGACCACCGCCCCCTCAGCCGACACGAGCAGCCCAATGAACGCGCCACACTCGAGCAACGCCTCCCCCTACACGCGCACCGACGAGATCGGCTCGGGCGGCATCGGCACGGTCTACAGGGGCGTGCAGACGAGCCTCAACCGCGCCGTGGCGATCAAGGAGATCAAGGACATCTTCCACGTCTTCGCGGACGTGCAGCGGGACGACATCATCAAGAGGTTCGTGTCGATCGTGCAGAGCCAGTCGCAGCTCTCGCACCCGAACATCGTGCGCATCCTCGACGTGGTCATCGAGGGCGAGTACCCCTACCTGGTCATGGACCTCGCCCACATGGGTAACCTCCGCCGCCTCATCGAGGTCGAGAACCGCCCGCCCCTCGCCGTGGCGATGCGCTACTTCCTCCAGATCCTCCACGCCCTCAACATCGCGCATGACGCCGGGATCATCCACGGCGGCCTCAAGCCCGAGAACGTCGTCCTCGACGCCTCCGGCAACGCCAAGCTCACCGACTTCGGCATGAGCGGCATCGTCGAGCGCGCGGGCGGCGGCGGCAACCAGGTCTACGTCGGCGTGGGCACCGTCGCCTACATGTCCCCCGAGCAGTTCCGCGACCCGAGCTGCGCCTCGGTCAAGTCCGACATCTACTCGCTCGGCATCATGTTCTACGAGATGCTCACCGGGAAGGTCCCCGGTCGACGCTCGCCCATGCCCTCGAGCTTCTACCCCGACATCCCCCGCGCCCTCGACGACGTCTTCGACAGGATGTCGATCGACGACATGGACGACCGCTACTCGTCGATCGACGAGATCCTCAAGGACATCTACTCCTCTCAAGACGTCATGGACATCCTGGACAAGCGCGGCGGCGTCCTGTTCCTGCGTGACCCCCTCACCCACGGCCTCCACGGCCTGGGCGACGGTGTCGAGTTGCCCGCCATGCAGGACAACTCCCGCTTCAGCGAGACGGCCATGCTCCCTGTCGTCAGCAGCGGCGAGGACCACGTGAGCGAGGTGGTCGTCGAGAAGGTCGTCGAGTCGCTCGTGGTAGCGGAGGACTCGGTCGCGCCGCCCGCCGACATCGAGCTCCCAGGCGTCGCCGACGAAGGCGACGTCCTCGACAAGCTCGACAAGTACGGCGCGCTCTTCGACGAAGAGGGCTGAACACATCATGTCCTCCTCGACCGTGTTCTCACCGCTCGTCGCCTTCGGGGGCGACGCCCCCGAGCTCGCCGACGACGTCTTCGTCGCCACGGGCGTCCACGTCATCGGCGACGTCTCGATCGCTCAGGGCGCGTCCGTCTGGTACGGCGCCGTCCTCCGCGGCGACGTCATGCCCATCCGCATAGGCGCCCGCACCAACATCCAGGACCAGGCGCTCCTCCACGCGACCACTGGCGTCGCCCCCACGATCGTGGGGGCGGACGTCACGGTGGGTCATCGCGCCATCCTCCATGGCTGCACCGTCGAGGACGGCTGCCTCATCGGCATGGGCGCGATACTGCTCGATGAGGTCGTCGTCGGCGAGGGCTCACTCGTGGGCGCTGGCGCGCTGCTCACGCCACGGTCCGTGTTCCCCCCAGGGAGCCTGATCATGGGGTCACCCGCGCGCGTCAAACGCGAGCTGACGCCCGAAGAGGTCACCCGCCTGCGCGCCGGCGCGCACCACTACGTCGAGAACGCCATCCTCCACGCCGAGGCGCTCAACGCCCCGACGGAATGAGGCCCACGCGCGACTCCAGGTGAATCATCAGGAACCCCTCCTGGCTCGAGAAGTCGAAGTCGTTGCGGCAGTTCGGGTGCCTGGTCAACATGTAGGGCTCGAAGGTCGCCTCGTCTGGTGACCACATCTTCGCGTGCGTGAGGACCTCGCCTCCGCGCTCATCGACCTTGCACTCCCCCTGCCTGTTGCAGCTCTGCTCCTCGATGTACTCGATCTCGCAAACGTCGAGCCCCTCGACGTCGTCGACCTCCACGAAGTGGATCGCGTTCCTGTGGACCGTCCTGTACTCACCATCGGTGAGCTGCTTGTAGGAGTAGAGGTCCAGCGGCTTGATGCCCTTTCGTCGCGTGTTCAGGATCTGGAGGCCGTCCGTGAGCTCGGCGACGCCGTCCACGCGCGAGGTCCTCCTCCAACTCACCACCCAGGTGTGCGCGCTGATGAAGTCGAGCGGCGTCAACGACATCGACTGGTAGAGCGGCTTCCCGTCGGGCGCCGACGATCGGCACTGCTCGAGCGGCTCACCGAATACGTCGATGACCTTCTTGATCGCGTACTCATCGCCCTTCCCTCCCGACTGGAACCACAGCGCGCGCGTCCTCGCGCCGTCGGAGCACTTGCCCTTCTGCTCACGGCCCGCGCACAGGAACAACCCCACGTAGTGCTTGCCCGTCTCGGTGCGGTACGCCTCCATCAGGTGGCTGTCGTACTTCGACTCGGGGCACGCGTCGCGCAGCTCGTTGGATGCCTTGAGCGACTCCTCGAGCTTGCTCGGGTCGGTCACGAACCGCCAGACCTCCGGGAGCGCCTCGAAGGTCGTGTAGCGCCACTCCTTGTCCTCGAGCGCCCAGAAGCCGAGCCCGCCAGGGCGACCGCCCGAGCCATTGGGCGCGCGGTGAGGCAGCAGCCCATCTCCGGAGAAGACGGCGAAGCGGTCGGCGGCGTCCTTCAGGTTCGGGAGCATGCTCAGGCGTGTCTGCGTGCCCAGCCTCTCCCTGTCGTCGCCGTCGAGCAGCTCCACGCGAAACGCGATGCGCGGCGCGGGGAACGAGGCGACGTGGCCCATCGCCTCGACCGAGATCGCAGCCTCGACCCCCCAACCCGACGGCGTCTCGAACGTTCGCGTGCGCAGCGACGCAGGATCGAACGCCCCCTCGGGGTCGTCGTGGCGCTTGAGGCGACCGTCTGGCGTGACCACGAAGGCGACCTCGGTGTTCACCGCGCTCGACGCGTCGGTGCCGTCCGGGAGCTGCGAGACCATCCTCTCGAGGTTCGGGTCCCTGAGCCAGATGATGACCCCATCGACCGGATCGCCCGAGCCGTCGTCCTCGGAGATGACGACGTCGTCCCTCACCTCGACCCAGAAGTAGACGAAGCTGTCGTCCGAGCGCACGGCCACACGCATCGAGGCGTCCTTGGAACCCGACCAGAGCGAGACGCCGTCCTCGACGTAGCGCTTGTCCTTGAAGACCTTGGCCTCGCGGAGGTTCCAGCCCTCGGCGTCCCCGTCGATCTTGACCAACGGCTCGGGCGAGGACGCGAGCGGGATGAGGTAGTCGGCGCCCTGCTCCTCCTGGAGTTCGGCGCGGCGAGCCGCCTTGGCGGCCTCGATGTCGGCCACATCTACGGGCGCGTCGAGCAGGTCGGCGGCCTCGTCCTGGGTTGGAGTCTCGTCGGTCACCTCCACGCGCTCGGCGCTCGCCGTGGTCGAGCAAGCGGAGAGCGCGAGCGAGGTCGCGGACACGAGGGCGAACACGGTACGTGGGATCAGGCTCATGGGTCAGGCTCCTTCTCGGACCGATGAGGCCCGTGGTGAGGAGGCTATTGTTTAAGCTGACGCGAGAGCTTGTCCAGCAGGTTGAGCGCGTCGAGTGGAGTCAGGTGACCGATCGACACGTCCCGCAAGGACGCGAGGACCTCCTCCTCGGCGCGTGAGACGCCCGACCCGAACAACGAGAGCTGCGACCTCGGGTCCACCCCCGCGGGCGCCGCAGCGGCATCCCGTGAGGCATGCGCGGGCTCGAACTCCGCCTCGACGGCGGGTGCCGGCGCAGGCGCTGGAGCGTGCTCACGAGCTGGCGCAGGCGCAGGGGCTGGCCGGGCCGCCTGCGTGCGTGGGTCCTGTCCCAGCGTCTGAGCGATGGACACGCCGCCCTCGATCGTGTCGGAGATGGGGGTCGAGAGGGGCCTGGGGCGAGCGGGACGCTCGCTGGCCTGGAGCTCCTCGAAGCGTCCCGCCTCGAGGACCTCGAGGATCTCCTTGGCGCGGTTGACGACGCCGTCGGGGAGCCCGGCGAGGCGCCCGACCTGGATGCCGTAGGAGTGGTTCGCCGGGCCATCGACTAGCTTTCGCAGGAAGATGATGTCGTCCTGCCACTCCTTGACCGCGATAGACATGTTGAAGGAGGCCTCGAGCGACTGCGCGAGCTCGGTGAGCTCGTGGTAGTGGGTCGCGAAGAGGGTCAACCCGCCGATCGTCTCGTGCATGTGCTCGACGACGGCCCACGCGATGGAGAGGCCGTCGAAGGTCGCGGTGCCGCGGCCGATCTCGTCGAGGATGATGAGGCTACGGTTGGTGGCGTTGTTGAGGATGTGGGCGGTCTCGGTCATCTCGACCATGAACGTCGACTGCCCCTTGGCGAGGTTGTCCGACGCGCCGACGCGGCTGAATATCTTGTCCACCACGCCGAGGCGCGCGGCGCGCGCCGGGACGAACGAGCCGATCTGAGCGAGCAAGGAGATGAGCGCGACCTGGCGAATGACCGTCGACTTACCGGCCATGTTCGGGCCGGTGATGATGCCCACGCGGCGCCCCTGTCCCAGCGACACGTCGTTGGGGACGAAGCGCTCGCCGTCACGCATCGAGTTCTCGACGACGGGATGTCGGCCCTCTTCGATCTCGAGGATCGGCTCGTCGGTCATCTCGGGGCGACAGTATTCGCGCCGCTGCGCGAGCTCGGCCAGGCCCGAGACGACGTCGAGGTTGGAGAGCTCGCTGGCGGTGCGCATGAGGCGAGCGATCTGGTCGCCGACCGTCGCGCGGAGTTCCTCGAACAGGGAGTACTCGAGGGTCTGACGCAGGCCCTCGGCGTTGAGGATCTTCTCCTCCTTCTCCTTGAGTTCGTCGGTGAAGTAGCGCTCGGCGTTGGAGAGCGTCTGCTTTCGTATGTAGTCCTCGGGGACCTGGTCGAGGTTGGACTTGGTGACCTCGAGGAAGTAGCCAAAGACCTTGTTGTACTTGATCTTGAGGGAGGAGATCCCGGTCTCGGCGCGCTGCTTGACCTCGTAGGCCAGCATCCAATCCTTGCCGTTGGTGGACAGGTCGATGAGCTCGTCGAGCTCGTCGTGGTAGCCGAGCTTGAACATGCCGCCCTCGGTCAGGGCGGTGGGGGGCTCGTCGACGATGGCGCGCTCGATGAGCGCGCACAACTCCTCGCAGGGATCGAGCGCGTCGTGGAGGGTCACGAGCAGGTCCGAGGAGCACTCCGAGAGGATGTCCTGGACCTGCGGGATCTGCTCGAGCGTGGAGAGAAGCGCGCGCAGGTCCTTGGCGTTGGCGGAGCCGGAGGAGACGCGGCCGCAGAGGCGCTCGATGTCGTAGACCTGATCGAGCGCGGCGCGCACGTCCTGGCGCACGGCGGGGTAGGCGATGAGCTCCTCGACGGAGTCGTGGCGCGCGCGGATCGCGTCGACGTCGACGAGCGGGTAGTTGAGCCACTGGCGAAGGCGGCGTCCGCCCATCGAGGTGACGGTCTTGTCGAGGACGCTCAGGAGGCTGCCGGAGCGGCGCCCGCCCATGAGGGTCTCGGTGAGTTCGAGGTTGGCCTTGGTCGACTCGTCGATGACGAGGAAGGACTGGGAGCGGTAGGTCGAGACGGGGCGGACGTGGGAGGGGATGCCGCGCTGGGTCTTGACGACGTACCGGAGGACGGCGGAGGACGCGGACTCGACGAGTTCCGGGGAGCGGAGCGAGGACGAGCGCGCGCCGACGAGGAGCTTCGAGACGGCGTCTGCGCCGTGGAAGTAGCCCTCTTGCTGCATGTGCCCGCCGAGGCGAGGCCCCTTGGAGACGGCGCGGATGAGCCCCTCGGGGCTGAAGTACTCGCGGTGTTTGGAGCGGATGAAGACGCCCGTGAGGTGCTTGCCCAGGATCTCGGCGAGGCCCTCTGCGTACTCGGGAACGAGGAGCTCGCGGGTCTCGGCGCGGCCGAGCTCGCTGATGAGGTCGGCGAGCGAGGAGACCTCCGTGGCGCGCAGGTCACCCGTGGAGACGTCCAGGTAGGCGAGCCCATAGCTCGAGGCGGAGCCATCGCCCAGCGTGTCGATGGCGCCGACGTAGTTCGAGGCCTTGGCGTCGAGGTTGTCGGCGTCGAGGACGACGCCGGGGGTGATGACGCGTACGACGTCACGCTCGACCATGCCCTTGGTCTTGGAGGCGTCCTCGAGCTGCTCGGCGATGGCGACGGTGAAGCCCTTCTCGATGAGCTGCGCGACGTACTGCTGGTGCGCGCGCACGGGGACGCCCGCCATGGGGATGCCCTCGCCAGCCTGCTTGTTTCGGGCGGTCAGGGTGAGGCCGAGTTCGCGTGAGACGACCTGGGCGTCCTCGTAGAACATCTCGTAGAAGTCGCCGAGGCGGAAGAAGAGGACCGCGTCGGGGTAGCGCCGCTTGCAGTCCATGTACTGCTGCATCATGGGGGATAGTTTGGTCATGACGTCGTGTGGGCGCAGGGGTTGTTGAGCGTTGGGCGGGGACAGCGCGGGAAGATTGTCATGCCGGTTATGGGTGAGTCAAAGGGAGTGACGATCGTCCTCCGATCGATGACGTGCCCCTGAAGCCGCGCCTCCGGGGAGATCGCGAGGAGACCCGTAAGCCGCCATTTTTCATTGTTTTCCCCCATGTGATTCGGTAGTTTAGTAGGGACTTCCCCTCCCAACTCTCCCGTCATCGGGTGTGTACCGCAGTCCTCTGCGAGCACCGAACGCAAACTCTCGCGTGGAAATCATGCAGGCAATCGCAGCCGTCATATTCACAGGAATCGCAGCCACTATCGGCTTCATGCTGTACGTGGTCGAGGCCTGGATGCCGCCGACGCAGCCCCTCATCGTGGGGCTCGTGGCGATCTGTCCGGCGTTGATCGGAGTGGCGTTCGCGGTGAGCCCGACGCTGCGCAGCGACGAGCGAGGCATGGGCCTGATGATGGGCGTCGTGATGCTCTCGGTGGTGATCGGGATGGTGCCGGGCGTGTGGAGCGTGCCTCAGGTGCGCACCGAGATGCTCAGGGCGGTGGCCGAGGGGCCGGCGCTCAAGAAGGCGCTGGACGACGAGGACGAGGGAGTGCGCCTGGAAGCGTGCGGGAAGATGCTGCGCACAAACGTGGAGGTCGACGAGGTCTTCAGCCTGATGAACACGAGCCCCGCGATGGCGACGGCGTGTATGGCCTCGGCGCCGGAGTACGAGCAGATGGACGAGCTGGTTCGCCAGCTCGCCAACCAGTGGCACCAGGTCATGATGATGAGCACGGACGAGGCGGTCTGCACGCAGGCCGACTCGCTCAAGCAGCTCGAGGTGAAGCGAGACGTCAAGGGCGCGATGCTCCTCGGCTGCGCGCTCGGCGCGGGGCATGAGGGGACGCGGGCGTGCTGCGTGGAGCAGCTCGTGGACGAGCTCGGCAAGGGCGTCGTCATGTGGACGAGGATCGAGCCCAGCGAGGACTCGATCTACGCCCTCGGGGTCGAGGATGAGCTGCTCGCGGCGAGCTTCGGTCTGCGCACGACGGTCACCAAGGAGCAGATCCAGCAGCTCGACCTCGGCGCGGACGCGATCAAGCGGGGGACGCTCGAGAGGGTGTGCGCCCTGGTGGTCGACGACAGCGCGACGTCGGAGACGCTGGAGGTGCTCAGGTACGTGCTCACCGAGCATGAGGAGTGCCTGACCCCGGAGGTCAAGACCTCGACGCCTTCGCTGGCCAAGGTCTGCGCGAGGTTGGGCGAGGACCTCGGGACCGTGGCGGACCTGGACGGCTTGATGTGCCAGGCGCAGCTCGACACGGCCGTGCTCGAGTTGCAGGTCTACCTGGCCAAGCTCCAGGCCGTGGACCAGGACGAGCGCGCCAGGCTCGGCAACCAGATCGGGAAGAGCTCGATCTCCGACGCCGTGTCGAAGGGTGACCTCGAGGCCTTCTCCAAGCACATCGTCACCAACCGCGGCAAGGGCGTGACGAACTACAACGCGTCGGACCTGAGGAAGATGCAGTCTGCGGTCAACGCTCGGATGGCTCAGCTGCAGTACCAGCAGTGGGGCGATGGCGGAGGCAAGGGCAGGATGGAGAAGAGTTACGAGGGCATGCAGGAGATGCAGCTCAAGATGGAGGGGAGCAAGGAGAACGCGGCGAACATGGAAGCGCTGCGGGCCGAGCACCCCGACTACGACGAAAAGATGGCCGGGGTGGGCGACGCCATGAAAGAGTTCAACAAAATGAGCACGAAGCAGCGCGGCTCGCGCAAGGCACCGAGGTGAGCGAAATGAACGTCGATAGGGTGAAGAGAGGGACGACTTCCAGGGCGCTCGGGTGGGCTGCCGAGGGTGTATTCCACGTCCTGGGCGCGCTGCTCGTGGTGGCGCTCGTGAGCGCGCCGATGCTCGACCGGTTCACGATCGCACTGGTCGTGGACGCGATGAGTTCGGGCGTACTCGAGATGTCGTGGACCAAGATCGCGCTCCAGGTGGGCATCGGCGTGGGGGTGTACGCGACATGTATGCTCGCCTACCGGTCGTGGAAGGCGCGCAAGGGGACGAGCGCGAAGCGCGTGATCCGAAAGGCGCGTGGCACGGTGATGGTGGAGACGCTCATCGTCCTGGTGCCCTTCCTCTCACTCACGAGCGGGATCGCGCAGCTCTCGCTGCTCAACATCGGCGCGCTGCTCGCCGACATCGCGGTCTACCAGGGCGCCAGGACGGCGCAGATCTGGCATCCCGAGACCGAGCTGGACAGAGCGCCGCCGGCCTCTGGCGCGACGTGGGACGTCACGGTGCGCGAGCGGGCCAAGACGGCCTCCGCCATAGTCATGGCGCCGACGGCCCCCAACGCGTTCCACATCGGCCGCGTCGAGTCGGACGGCTCGAACGACGACTTCCGCCGCGTGCGATCGGTGATGGCCGGAGCGTTCAACAAGTTCGGCGTCCTGCCCGAGGGCCAGCGGTGGAACCAGGCGCAGTGGGCCTCGTTCGACCTCAACGTCTCGAGGAACATCGTCAAGGACTCCGCGTTCAGCGTGGCGTTCGACCAGGGCGGCTCGGCGTGGAAGAGGGCCTCGCGCAAGATGACCGCGGCCTACATGTGCTTCGACAAGCAGCAGTACAAGGTCGTGAACACGGGAGGCCGTGTGGGTGTCGAGTTCGAGTACCTCTTCCCGATCCTGTTCCCCTGGTTCGGTTACATGTTCGGCGAGAAGCGCGCGCGTGGTTGCTACGGGGGCAACGGCACGGGCGCCTACGGCAACTACCATGTCATGCGGCGCAACTTCACGCTGCCCAAGTATCCCACGATGGACTGAGCAAGAGCAGGCGTTGGAAGGGTCGCGCGTTAGCGACGTGACAAAGACAGGTACGAAACAAAAGTCGGTGAATCGATGATACAGTCACTACAGGAAAGATTGCTCGGCGCGCTCGGTCGCTTCGACAGGGATGAGGGAGGTGCCGTGGCGATGCTGTGCATGGCCTCGATCCTGATTCTGTTCATGATAGGTCTGCTGATCTACGACTCGGGGGAGGCCGCGCGCGACAAGATAGACGCGCAGATGGCCGCCGACACAGGGGCGTACAGTCAGGTGTCGGTGCGAGCGCGTTCGATGAACACGATCGCGTTCTCGAACATCGGCAAGCGCACGGTGACGGGCATCCACAACATGTATGCGTTCCAGTACCCCATGTACATGGGGTGGCTGGCGGGTCAGTGCTCGCGTTGCTGCTGTGGTTGGTTCTGCGGCTGCTGGACGGCGTGCCTGAACTGCTCGGGCAACTGGGCGTCGCTGGTGCCCATCACCGCGGGCATCAAGTACATCAGGTACGTCATCGGGATGTTCGGGAGTTCGAAGATCATCAAGAACCTGAAGGACCTGGACAGCTACCAGAAGTCGATGAAGACGTACTCGGGTTTCTGGGCCATGGGCGAGGGGCTCCAGCGGTCGCTGCGCAACGGCTCGGACATGGTGGGAACGTACCCGCACCCGAACACGACCTCGTTCAAGTCGGAGCTCCCGCTCAAGGAAGGCGGGAAGATGGAGGTCTGTCTGGACCCCATCCCGCTGATCGGGAGCAACCCCTCGACGCCGATCACGCTGCTCGAGTGGATGATGAACTTCGAGGAGCACAAGCGCCTGAGCAGCTCGAAGCCGCTGTGGGCCAGGAAGGGCCCGCGCGAGGTCGCGAGCATCGCCTACTCGTACATGGGCTGCCTCTTCATGTGGGCCCTGGGGCCCAGGCAGATGAAGCCCTGGTACAACGACGCCGATGGCGACGATGGCCGGGACCTGATGCGTAAGTCGAACATGATGTTCACGTACCGCTACAACCCGGACATGGCGAACAAGCTCAACGACAACTACAACTACATGAAGAAGCAGACCGTGGATCGGCGCTCTGGAGCCTACTTCGGGTACAAGTCCTCGGGCGGGACATGGGCGATGGCGCGAGGCGAGTTCATCTTCCCGGAGAACAACAAGCCCTGGACGCTCCCGCTCATGGACGGCGACCACGACATGTGGATGTTCCACCCGGGTTGGATAGGGAAGCTGCGCCCCGTGGTGCTCCCGAACGAGAAGATCCCGGTGAAGTTCGAGGACATGTTCAAGGCGAACAGGGGCTCGGGCGAGAACGGCAGCAACATGCTGTTCATGTCGGGGCCGATGGGCCTGAACTTCAACGCGATGGGCATGGACTTCATCATGGACCTCTACATGCACGCGAACAACGCGTTCAAGGCGATGGACAGCGAGAACAAGCACGGGAACAGCGACAGCAAGTACCTGTACGATGGCCTCCACAAGTGATCACGCGAGGGCGAGGATGAGGACGAAAATGAAGAAGAAAATGCTCTCGTTACTGCGTGGGTTCGATCGTGATCAGCGCGGCACGTCTCTGACGGAGTTCGTGATTACGCTGCCGGTGTTCATCATCATCTTCGCGGGCGTGGGGAGCCTGACGAGGATGGAGAAGGAGAGCGTGCGTACGAAGCTCGCCGCGGTGCGTGCGACGTGGAATGAAGCGATCCCGGTGCACAACACCAAGAACGATATGTTTCCAGGTTTCGATCACTCGATGCCGATCATGGCGGCAGTGAACGAGCTCGGGGAGATCTCGAGCCACTCGAGCCCGGGAGGAGATCTCCCGCAGATGCTCTCATCGATCGGGCTGTTCCAGGGCCACCTGAAGCAGGCTGAGCGTACGGCGAGTTGGTGGAAGAGCGCCGCCAAGGGCAACCCGCCCGCGGTGCCCAAAGAGGGCGCGGACTTCGCCAAGAAGATGACGTCGGACTCGAAGATCTTTGATCCGTTGCCGTTCCCGAGCGGACGAATCGTGGTGTTCGCGCTGTCGGTTCCCTACTCGATCGGTGGCTCGCGCCACGCGCAGGGTGCGGGCATTCGCTACGGCACCGCGGCGGGCAGCGCGTCCCGAAGCGGCAGCATCGGCAGGTTCAACTACAGCTACGAGAACGGTTACGACGTGATGGTCTCGCCCGCTGGAGTGGGAGGCAGCATCGTCAACGAGTTGGTGACGGTCGGCTTCTCGCGAATCCCGGCGCAGAAAGAGTCCGCCTGCCTGGGCAATGTCCTGGGTGTCAAGAAAGCGACGTGGAAATGCTGACCCAGGAGCAGACTATGAGAGAACTCATGACAGGAGCAGCGAGGGTCGGCTTGACGATGCTCGTGATCGCGGGCGCCGGGGGAGCGATTCTGACGCTGAACCCGCCCCAGGAGTCGTCGCAAGACGACGGAATCACGCTGGTGAGCGAGGGCCACGCAGACATCGTGACGACTCAGCTGACCGACCGGTCGTCGACGCAGAAGTTCACCGCGGCCCTGGAGAAGATGGGTCACGAGCCTCCGCGCGTCTACGACTTCAACGGAAACACGGTCTACTTCTCGACCCGAGAGGTCATGGGCAAGACCCCCGAGGATCTTCTCCAGGACTACCAGGAAGCGTTCGTCGTGCAGGGCGTCAACAGCCGCCAACACCTCGTCCCTGCGCTCGCGCACGAGCTCGCCGACGAGAACTCCCAGGAGAAGCCCTCCGAGGACCTCCAGGAGATGTACGAGGCCGCCGCGAACGGAGAGATCCTGCCGCAGATGATCACGAACAACTACATGTCGATGGGAGGCGCGGAGTACGCGCACCCGTCCGAGCAGGGTGATGGTGCGCTCAAGGAGACGATGGCGCAGCGCACGGCCAAGCTCGAGAAGTACGGCCAGAAGTTCCGCACTGCCTACGTCTCTTGTGGCGGAGACGAGACCTACTTCGACACGGAGGTCGAGCGCGCGGTCGAGGCCGACGGCGAGATGCAGCAGGCCGCGACGAAGCTCGGGATGGCGCTCGACAAGCAGGAGAAGACGACCTGCTCGGGCGGGGTCTGCAACGAGGAGCAGGACGCGTACGCGAACACGGCGCGCAAGATGGACGCGATGAAGGCGATCTTCGAGGCGGACAAGTCGCTGCTCGGCTGCCCCCAGGTCAACACGCTGTTCCAGGAGTTCGCCAAGGAGTCCACGGAGCAGTTCGAGTCCAGGATCCGCGCGGTCCGCCAGATCGAGGCGTTCTACGACAAGGAGAGCGGCTCGAGCGCGGTCACGGCGATGTGGAGCGACGAGGACTTCGACCTCTCGCTCGCCAGCTCTCAGGACCTGCCGGACTCGGCGGCGCGCACCAGCGCGTTCGAGAAGTGCGACGGGTGCCAGCGCGCACTCTCATTCAAGGGCAACGGCCGCGAGAGCAACTACGCCTCGGACGTGCTGCGCGTGAAGCGCTCACCGGTTCAGGTCATCGAGCACTACGTCGACGACCTGAGCAGGAAGGGTTGGAAGCTCAGCGAGATCCACGACACCATCGGCCAGGTGTACAAGAGCCAGGGCGAGGGCCTCCCCAGCAACGCGCGTTGGATGCACTTCTCGAAGGGCAAGGAGCACCTCACGATCCACGTCAAGTACGACGAGGAGACAGGCATGACGACGCTGACGTCGAACACGACGGACTGACCCACGAGGCACAGCGAGCGTACGAACGCGCGGCGAAACCCAAGGGGGTCGCCGCGCGTTCTCTGTTGGTGGAGATCGGAAACGACACTGCGACGCGATGGTGGGTGGGCTCGGGCGAGTTGAATGGATGGTGGGCGATCCCTATACTCACCGCGTAAGAGAGACTCGACGCGACGGCGTGGCCCACAGTGCCGCGGCGCGCCATGAAAGAGATACAGGAGAAGAGAGCGATGCCATCACCCCGTGTGAGGATTAAGAGCGCGTCACGCGCGACGATCACGATGTGTCTGTCCGCGACGCTCGCGTGGGCGTGCACGGGGGACCCGGATCGCCAGCCCCAGCAGCCTGACGAGCAGGCGTTCGCGGACGCCACGACCGACGCGGGCGGCGCGGACGCGGCGCCCGACCTCGGGACGCCCGAGGAGGACACTGGACCGGGGGATGACGGCGGCGTCTCGGACACCGGAGGTGGCGAGGACGCCGACGCAAGCGTCGAAGAGCCCGACACGGGGGACGAGCCGGACCTCGAGGTCACGGAGCTGCGCGTGGACACCCTCGTGCCGCCGCGAGGCCCCGTGGATGGGGGGACTCCGTTCGTGATCGACGGGGTCGGGTTCACCGACGCGACGGTGGTGTACTTCGGCGGCGCGCCTGCGCAAGTGGCGTTGATCGAGGGCACGCTGGTGGGCGCCACGCCCGCGGGCGTGGCGCCGGGCTCGGTGGACGTGAAGCTGTTGGACCCGGAGTACGGGGACGACACGCTCACGGGAGGCTTCTCGTATTCGGCCTCGCTGGGCCTCACGAGCGTGACCCCCAGGAACATTCCCGTGCAGGGAGGCGTGGAGCTGACGATTCAGGGCGCAGGCTTCGACGCGCAGACGCGCCTCAGCCTGGGCGGCCAGACGGCGCTTCGCCACGAGCTGCTCAGCCCGACGTTGATGCGTGTGTTGGCGCCTGCGGGCCAGGTCGGCGATGCGGACGCGCGCGTCACGAACGCCAGCGCGACGATGACGTTGCCCGACGCGGTGACGTACTACGCCCCGCTCGAGATCACGTCTCTGTCGCCCGCGGTGGGCGTGGCCGCGGGAGGCGACGCGGTGGTCGTGCGAGGCTCGGGCTTCGAGCAGGACGCGGCGGTGGAGTTCGACAACGTGCCTGCGACGGTGACCTCCGTGTCTCCGGCCGGCGACGAGATCGAGGTGACGACGCCTGCGGGCTCGGCCGGGCTGGCGGACGTGCGCGTGGTGCTCGTGGGCGGTGAGGCGACGATCGCGCCGGACGCGTTCTATTACGACGACGGCTCGGGGATCGCGGTCGCGGCGGTCTCACCGCAGGTCGGCCCGATCTCGGGCGGCGTGGACGTGACGCTGACGGGCGCGGGGCTGGACGCCGCGGGCTTGGAGGTCCGCTTCGGCGGGGCGCTGGCGACGATCGTGTCGCAGGACACGGGCAGCGCGGTGGTGCGCACGCCGGCCGGCGCGATCGGCGTCGTGGACGTCGTGGTGAACGCGGGCGCGGACAGCTCGACGCTCGCGGGCGGGTTCGAGTACGTCTCGGACATCTGGATCGATCGCATCACCCCGAACACGGCGGACGCCGCAGGCGGCGCGCAGGTGCTCATCGAGGGAGAGGGTTACACGGGCGCCACGCGCGTGCTGTTCGGCGGAGTGCCGGCGGCGTTCGCGGTGGACTCGGCGACCGAGATCACGGCGACGGCGCCCTCTCGCTCGGCGGGCGTGGTGGACGTGGTGGTCGAGCGTGGCCCCATCAAGGCGACGTTCCGTGACGGGTTCACCTACACCGAGCAGCTCGACGTGTACGGGATGTTCCCGGTGCGCGGCTCGATCGCTGGCGGGACCTACGTGGAGCTTCGCGGGCGCGGGTTCGTGGGCGCGGTGGACGTGACGTTCGGCGGCACACAGGCACCGGAGGTCCGCGTGCTCGACGCTCAGACGCTCTCGGTGCGCACGCCCCCCGGCGTGACGGGAGCGGTCGACGTGGTCGTCACGAACGGCGCCGAGTCGAAGACCTCGCCCGAGCAATTCTCCTACTTCAACCCGGGCGCGCGCTTCGGTGGCTCCTGGGGCGGCGCGATCCGCGGCTCGGTCAACGTGACGGTGTACTCGTACGCGGGCACGCCCATCGAGACCGCGTTCGTGATGCTCTCGACGCGCCCCGACACCCAGTACCAGGGCTACACCGACGTCAACGGGATGATCACGCTGTCGGGCCCCGAGGTCTACGGCGCGCAGACGATCACCGCGATCGCGGCGGGCCACTCGTCCTCGACGGTCCAGAGCGTGGACGCGGAGAACGTGACGGTGTTCCTCCAGCCGGAGGTCCCGCCGTCTCAGGGTGAGCCGCCCACGCCTCCTGCGCCGGCGCGCTTCGAGGGCTCGCTCAAGGGCCTCAATAAGCTCGCCGAGCCGGGCGCCTCTCAGTTCAAGATCGCCTACGTCTACACGACCCAGGCGAGCCAGGGGAACGAGAACCCCGCCCCTGGCCCCGACGCGGTGCTCCTGGCCGACGGTGACTACGCGATCACGTCGCGCCTGGGCGACCTCGCCATCGTGGTGCTCGGCGGGATCTACGACAACCGTGACGGGACGTTCACCCCCATCGCCATGGGCGTGAAGCGTTACCTGACGGCCTCGGAGGGGCAGACCTACCAGATCGACCTGGAGCTCGACATCCCGCTCGACCAGACGATGGTCGTGAAGATGAACGACACGCCGTTCGACGCGGTGGTCGGTCCGAACGAGACCTACGTCAAGCCGTGGATGGACATGGGCTTCGACGGCGTCTTCGGTGAGCTCGGGAACACGAAGGGCCCCGGCGGCGCGAACCTCGTGACGGTGACTAGCCTGCCCTCGCTGGCGGGCGACCTCGCCGACGTCCAGTACGACGTCGAGGGTGGCGCGCAGACGCTCACGGCGCAGGGGGCGGGCTACCCGCTCTCGATCGGATTCAAGCGCGGCGTGACGGACACGTCGGGGCTCGTGGAGCTGCCTGGTCTGCTCGGTGTGGCCGAGTTCACCGCCCCGGCCCAGGGCGCCTCGCCCACGAACGGCCTGGTGAGCTTCAACTACAACTCGTCGCGCCAGCCGGACATGTTCCAGGTGCAGATCCTCGAGCTCACGATCGCCGGCCCCGTGCCCTACTGGGACGTCTTCCTGCCGGGCTCGGCCCGCAGCGTGCGCATCCCGCAGTTCCCGGACTTCTCGGCGTTGCCCGAGGAGGACCGCCCTGCCCCCTTCAAGGGCATCTCGACCCCCGTGGTCATCTACGCGATCGAGAAGCCCGGCGTGGACGTGAACAACTTCACGTACGGCGACCTCGACCCGGCGAACTGGGACGCGTACTCGCTGGCGGTGCGATTCATCCAGCTGTGATGACGCATCCAAGCCCTCGGACCTGAGCGGCATCTCGTAGAGACATCGGAGGAGCGCGTGCGCGACGACCAGACGAGCAGCAGACGAGCGGTCGTGACCACGTGGGCGCTCGCGCTCGCGCTGCTCGCTCCCGCGTGCAGTGACGACACGACCGAGGAGGGCACGGACGCAGGCCCCGACGTCTCGATCGTCGACGCAAACCCAGGCGTGGACTCAGCCGCCCCGGACACAGGGCCAACTCCCCAGGACGCAGGCGTCGACTCCGGAGACGACGCGGACCTCGTGGTCGAGGACGCGGGTGCCGACGCCGCGCCCGACGCGGACCCCGTCGAGGAAGACACCGGCCCCATCGATCCAGACGCGTTCACGCTCACGGCGATCGTGCCCCCGACGGGACCCGTCGAGGGCGGATCGCGTGTGAGGATCTCTGGAGAAGGCCTCGTCGAGGGCACCAGGGTGTTCCTCGGCAGCGCGCTCATGGACGTCGTCCCTGGCGGCGCGGGGCTCGTGGGCGACACCCCCCCTGCTCTGGGCTCTGGCCCCGTGACCGTGAAGGCGATCCACCCGGACGGGCGCGTGGTCGCGCTGCCTGATGGGTTCACGTACACGAACGGGCTGCGCCTGACATCGGTGACGCCCGCGCGCGTGCCGACCTCTGGTGGCGTCGAGCTGTCACTGCGTGGCGAAGGATTCTCCCCCGAGATGGCCGTGAGCGTGGGCGGCGAGGGCGCGCTTCGCGTGATCTTCATCGACGGTGAGACCGCCCGCGCGCTCGCGCCGCCGCGCGCCGAGGGCGTGGTCGACGTGCGCGTCACGACGCGCCGCGGTGGCGCGGTGGCCGAGGACGCGGTGACGTACTACTCGCCGCTGACTGTCGGCGCGATCACGCCCGCGAGCGGCCTCGCGGCGGGCGGTGAGACCGTGGTGATCGAGGCGCCAGGCGTCACCGTCGGCGCGACCGTGCGCATCGGCGGAGCCCAGGCCGAGGTCGTCTCGGTGGACCCCGTTGCGGACACCGTGACGGTGCGCACGCCCGCGGGGGCCGTGGGCGCGGCGGACGTGCTCATCGAGGCCGGGGGTGAGGCCGCGTTCGCAGCGGAGGCGTTCTACTACCGCGCAGACGATTCGCCCCAGCTCCTCGGCGTGACGCCGGGCTCGGGGCCCGATGAGGGAGGCGCGACCGCGCGCGTGGTCGGCTTCGGCCTCGACGCTCCGAACGCGAGGATCGCGTTCGAGGGGTCGGACGCCACGGTCATCGAGTCGGGGCCGACCCACGCCGTCGTGCGCACGCCAGCGGGCGCGCTCGGGTTGGCAGACGTTACGTTGTTCGACGGCGCGGCCGAGCTCGCCCGGCTCGACGACGGCTACGAGTACGTCGCGACCGTGTGGATCGACGGCCTCAGCCCGAGCGAGGGAGACGTCGCCGGGGGAGAGGCGATCCGGCTACAGGGCGAGGGGTTCACTGGCGCCGAGGAGGTCCTCTTCGGCAGCGTGCCCGCCGCGTTCACGGTCCTGTCGGACACCGAGATCGACGTGATCGCGCCTGCCCATGGAGCTGGCGAGGTGGACGTCGAGGTGCGCGCCGACGGCGCGCGCGGCCTCCTCGTCGACGGCTACACCTACACCGAGCCGCTCGAGATCTGGGGGTACACGCCCGTGCGTGGCGCGATCTCGGGGGGCACGTTCGTGACGATCCGGGGCCGAGGCTTCTACGGCGCGCTCGAGGCGCTCGTGGGCGGAAGGCGAGGCTCGAGCCTGCGCAGGCTCGACCGCAACAACCTCACGTTCAGGACCCCCGCTGGCGCGGCGGGAGAGGCTGGCGTGGAGGTCGTCGAGGGCGCGCGGCGCGCGCTCGCGCCGTACGACTTCGAGTACTACAACCCCGCTTCGAGGTTCGGCGGCGCCTCGGGCGCGCCGATCGACGGCGCGGTGAACGTCTCGGTGTTCGACGCAGGCGGCGCCGCGCTCCCGGGCGCGTTCGTGATGCTCTCGACGCGCCCCGACACCCAGTACCAGGGGTTCACGGACGTCAACGGCCAGATCACGCTCTCCGGCGCGGACGTGCTGGGCGCGCAGACGGTCACGGCGACGGCAGCGGGCTTCTCGTCGGCGCTCATCCAGGCGATCGACGCCGAGGACATCACGATCTTCCTGAACCCGACCGAGCCACCGCCCCCCAGCCCGGGTGGCGGCGGCGGCGGCGGCGACCCTCCACCGTTCGGCATCGTGCGCGGCGTGGTCACGACGCCTGGCAAGCTGTCCGACCCCTCGGACGCGCGCACCTACGACATGGTCATCGTGCGCACGACGCAGTCGAGCGTGTTCGGTGGGACGCCCGATCCGGGGCCCGGGTCCGTCGTCCTGGGTGAAGGCGACTACGAGATCAACACGAGGATCGGCGACCTCGCGGTCGTGGCGATGTGTGGCGTGTACGATGAGGACACCGACTCCTTCGCGCCTCAATACATGGCCGTCGAGCGCTTCCTGTTCATCAGCGACCGCGGCGAGTACGAGGTCGACCTCGAGTGCGACATACCGCTCGAGGAGCAGCTCGACGTCAAGCTCATCAACCCCATCTACAACCCGCTGGGACCCGACAACAACAGAGTGCGCGCGTTCTGGGACTTCGGCTTCGAGGGGGTCTTCCCCTCACCGACGGGCGCCTCCGGGCTGAGCTCGCTGCTCTCGATCACCGGACAACCCGCGCTCACTGGGCTGCTCGCCGACGTCACGGTGACGCTCATCGGGGGGTCCTACACGGGACAATACGAGCCGCTCACGCAGACGAGCGTCACGGGCATCTCGGACATGTCTCAGGTGGTCGAGCTCGGGCCGCTGCTCGACGTGCCCGAGCCGGTGCGCCCGCTGCCCGACCTGTTCGTCGTGGACAACGAGATCCGCTGGCAGGCCGACGGCCCGTACTACCCCGACGTGACCTTCCTGGTGCTCACGAACGAGCTCGGGCTCCCCGTCTGGACCGCGATCGTCCCGGGGACCCAGACGTCGGTGCGCCTGCCCGAGTTCCCGGACTTCTCGGGGCTCCCGGCCGCAGAGCGCCCCGTCCCCTACCCTGCCCAGCGCCTCTTCATGAGGGTGACCTCGGCGAGCATCGACGACTTCGACTTCGACGCGCTCACCTATGAGGATCTGGGATCGGACCGCTGGCGCGTGTTCGCGCGCCGACGCTGGGCCGTGAGGTTCTGAGCCCACGTCACTCGTTCGCGACGAAGGCGACGTGCGGGAAGAACGGCGCGTCCTCTCGGAGGGCGGCCTCCTGAAACACCGCGTCGTCCTCGAACCAGCCCGTGAGGTCGGCGTTGACCCTGTAGGCGCGCGTGAGGTCGAGCAGCTGGACGATGAACGCGTAGGGGATCTCGGGGTCGGCCGCGAGGTAGACGCTCTCTCGCGAGGGATCGGCGGCCTTGATCTCGACCAGGACGTTGTAGAGCCGCCGCGTGTCCTGGACGCCCATGAGCGCATCCAGCGCGCGCTCGGAGGCCTGCGCGTCTGCGGGGTCCACCGTACGCGTGCGCTGGAGCGTGCGCCGGACGTCGACGCCTGGGCGCGTGCACACGGTGGGGCCGTCGGGCGGGCAGCCGTCGAGCGGGACGCGGTGCTCGAGGCCGTCCCAGACGTCGACGCCGTCGAGGGTCACCACGAGCGCGAGCTCGCCCTGGGTCAGGCCGTCGAGTGAGGTGGGGCGTTCGCGCGCGGGCTCTCGAACGGGCGACGGCGCCTCGATGAGGGGCGCAGGCGTGTCGACGTGGCGAGGCCCGCACGCCGCGAGGCACGACACGCTCAGAATCAACGCAGCTCGGGTCACGGGTACCTCCGCGCGTCGGCGCGTCGTTCGCTCACTGGGGGACCCTCACCCTGCCCCGCTCGCGCTCGAGCGCGAAGGGCAGGTCGAGGTCGAGCTGGGCGACGCGCTCCGCACCCAGCGCCTGGGCGAAGTACGCGCGGTCGGCGTCGCCCAGCGCGCGCCACGCCGCGAACGTGCGCTGGCTCATCCACGCCGTGTACGACTGGATCGAGCGCTCCGAGGTCGCCTCGCCGATGCGGAACGTGTGCCTCCCGACGAACCTGGGGAAGTTATCGGCGTCGGGGTTTGCCGCGCGCCAGCGCGCCATCGCGGCCCACGTGTCGGTGACGATGGGCAGGTGCTCGTCGAGCGCGTGCGACAGGATCGGGAGCAGCGTCTCGGGGACGTGATCCTCGCCCAGGACCTCGAAGGGCGCGTCGAGGTCCTGGGTCTCGGGCGCGTTCATCCGCTCGACCCAGTCGTGGACGCGCGGGGCGAGGCGGCGCATGAGCCGACCCGAGTAGGGGTCGCGGTAGAGGTGGGCGTAGAGCGGGGCCATGAGCCCGAAGTCGGCGACGGTGGGTCGCGGGCCGAGCGCGTAGGGGTGGGCGGCGAGGTGGGCGTCGAACTGGGCGAGGAAGCTGTCTCTTATACACATCTGACGCTGCCGACGATCTACTCTGTGTAGAT
>OJDV01000170.1_pt1 | contig 27473 bp, 17 predicted proteins | sample 1592911 | NCBI WGS metagenome assembly OJDV01 (sample SAMN05416860, study PRJEB24817) | seawater metagenome | isolation source: Sea water | place: Canada:Atlantic | collected 2013-11 | reverse complement strand
ACTACGTATATATAAGTGGTTAATTTTCAGTAGATTTACCTAGATACATTTAACGCGAACTAAATATTATGAAAAAAAACTCCTCACGAAGGCTATTTTTGCGAAATTCTGCAATGGCAGCTTCAGGTTTAGCTTTTTTATCTTCTATCACGACTTTACATGCATTAACATCTTCTCCCACACCGTTTGAAGGATATAACCCTTATGCAGAATCAAAGACAGATTTAAGAACTTCTACCCTATTTGGGAAACATCTTAGTGTTTCAGGGAAAGTTTACGACCCTTCTGGAAACATACCTCAATCTAATGTATTGGTTGAAATTTGGCACTTATCTCCTAATTCGAAAAAATATAGGCATAGAACCAAAATACGTACAGATGAAAATGGGGATTACAATTTTATCACCGACTACCCGAATAATGAAGAAGCAAAACTTCCAAAGGTCTTTTTTAAATTATCTTCAAACAACGATTCTTATTTTACAGAATTGATATTGACAGATACTGGTGCTAATATAACAGGTGAACATTTTGCACGTAACAAAAATCTAGGAAAAAAATTACTTCCGCAGAAAGAAACAATTTTAAATCAATCTAAGGTGAAATTGAATTTCACTCTTTAATATAAATCAACTAACTACAATTTATTATGGAACCATTTATTGCACAAATTGTAATGTTTGCTGGTAATTTTGCCCCAAGAGATTGGGCCTTTTGCAATGGACAGCTATTAGCTATTTCACAAAACCAAGCCTTGTTTTCTCTTGTTGGAACAATCTATGGGGGCGACGGACAGTCAACTTTTGCCTTACCTGAACTAAGAGGAAGAGTTGCCATGCACCCTGGAATTGGACCTGGATTAACACCACGGCAGTTAGGCCAAAAAGGTGGGAACGAAAATACAACCTTGACCGCAGCTAATATGCCGAATCACAGTCACCCAACATCGGTGGCGGTTAGTAGTGAAACTGGAGAAGAACCTACATCTACAACTTTCTTATCAAATCATGCGGGTGCCTTTAATGAAGACGCAAATCCTGGAGCATTTCTAGGAGGAGTTACCTCTGGAGCTCAAGGAGGCAATCAATCTTTTAGCAATACACAACCCTTTACCTGTGTAAATTATATCATTGCGCTAGTAGGGGTATTTCCATCTAGAAACTAACAACCATAAAAAATAATAGTATGAACCCATTTATAGGTATGATTACAATGTTTGCAGGAAATTTTGCCCCAAGAGATTGGGCCTTTTGCAGCGGACAACTATTAGCTATTTCACAAAATACAGCATTATTCTCTATATTAGGAACCACTTATGGTGGCGACGGTCAAACTACATTTGCTTTGCCAGACCTGAGGGGACGCTTTGCCATGCACCCTGGAAATGGACCTGGATTAACACCACGGCAGTTAGGCCAAAAAGGTGGGAACGAAAACACAACTTTGACTGCAGCTAATATGCCGAATCACAGCCACCCAACATCGGTGGCGGTTAGTAGTGAAACTGGAGAAGAACCTACATCTACTACTTTTTTATCAAGTCATGCGGGTGCCTTTAATGAAGACACAAATCCTGGAGCATTTTTAGAGGGTGTTACTTCTGGAGCTGTTGGGAACAATCAGTCGTATAGCAATACCCAACCTTTTACCTGCGTAAACTACATTATAGCACTATTTGGGACTTTCCCATCTAGGAACTAAAAGAAATGGAACAAAAAATTGGAATTTTATTACCACGTTCGGATATGTTCCCAACCTTGGCTATGGATTTTTTAAATGGTCTTAAAATGGCATTTAAAAACTCTATGTTAAGTGAGTTTCAACTTATTTATATTATTGAAGGGATTGGAAATGCCTCTAATAATGATGTGATAAAAGCAGCGGAGAAAATGCTGCTACAAGAAAATGTCGACATTACCATTGCGTTCTGTGGTAGTCATATATTGAGTGACTTGGTTGGGATTTTTAATAATTATAAAAAACCCTTAATACATGTAGACCTAGGTGGCAATATGTTGAAACCAGAGCATGTAAGTCCCTATGTTTTGCATCATTCTCTTAACTTATGTCATTCTGCTTATTTAGCAGGTACCTATGCTGCCAAGACCTTCGGAAAAAAAGCAATGATGGCTGCATCTATTTATGATGGTGCATATCATCATACCCATAGTTTTGTTGAAGGCTATACAAGCCAAGGAGGAACTGTTACTAATTTTTATGTAGCTCCTATGGATTACAAAGCGGAGACCTACGATAAAATGATGGAAGGAATCGAAAGGGAAGCCCCAGACGTTGTTTTTGGACTATTTAGTTATAAGGAAGGTCAAAAAGTATTTGATATTCTTGCAAACTCTAAGTTTAATGGTAAAATTCCATTTATGGTAATCCCTACCATGGCAGACGAAACCATAAACACAGAAAATTATAAGCTTCAAGATATCTACTCTATAGCCTCTTGGGCATTTGATGATTCTAGACCAGCAATGAAAGAGTTTGTTTCAGAATATGCAGCAAATTATTCAGAAAAAGTAAACATCATAGCCCTTTTAGGATATGAAGTCGGCCAAACCATTACTAAATGTCTGTTGGACACCAATAGCATTCCAAAGAACATAAAAGAAACATTTCAAAATAAACACATAGACTCCCCACGTGGTCCTTTATCCTATAACGCGAGAAACGAATCTCAAATTCCATCGCATGCGGTGCGCAGATTTAGATTTAATGAAACAAGTTACCATAATGATGTGCTTGAATTGATTGACAACTCGCAAGAAGAGGATCTATATTTTAAATTCGATGAAGTGCCATATAGCGGTTGGCAAAACCCTTATATATGTACATAAAGCAAAAAGTTACAATAATTCGTTTTTATTCAAAAGAATAAAAATACATTGATATAATAACCTTAAGGTGAGTTTTTGCCTACGTACAAACACGTATTTTTAGATAATTACGTAGTAGTACGTAGCTATAAGGCCCTGCTTTTAAATAACTTGCAACTAACTAATTAAATATTTCGACCATGAAAAAAATTACTTTTTTAACCGTATTCCTCTTTACCCTATTTAGCATAAGCAGCAGCTTTGGACAAAAAGTTGTGATCGTAGGAATGAATCACATCTCTTCAGGTGCACCAAATGATGGATTTACTTTTGTTGCTACGGAACCAATTCCGGCAGGAGAAGTAATTTATTTCACTGAAAATGAATATGATGATGCTGCAAATGCATTTACATTCAACGGCGCGCCTACTGGTGAAGCCGTGATAAGGTATGTTGTGGGCGCAGGTGGTCTTGCGACGGGTGTGGTTGTATTTATGCACGAAACAAGTAGTAATGCTTTTACAATAACCTGTTCTTCTGGTAGTTGTGGAACATCCACAACTTCGGTCCTCTTTGGTAATGGTAGTTTTAACTTGGCTACTAATGGCGATGGGCTCTATGCATATTCTGATACAGATGAAAATGTCGTAAACGGTGTTACGCAAATCTACTCTGCCATGTACACGGGTTCTGGAGAGGCGCCTACTCAAAATGGAGGAAATATTCCAGCAAATAATAACCCGACAGGAGATTATCCTTTGGCGGTTATGGTAGATGGATTTCCAGATGATGGAGATGTTTTTTTAGGTCCACAACGTGTTGAATATATGTTTAGCCCTGCATCTTTAAGAGATGCAGTTAGCCAAACAGCTCTAGAGAATCCTACAAATTACTTGAGCTATGCTTCAAACGTAGACTTATCTATTGTTCCATTCACCAATCTTAATTTAGGAGGAGCAAATCCAATATTAACGGTTGCAGCATCGCCTACTTCTGTAAATGAAAATAGTGGTACGGGAATGGTATATACCTTTACTTTAGATGCAGCAGCAGTAGGAGCCATTCCAATAAGTTTTAGCGTTGGAGGAACTGCTTCTGGAGCAGATTATGCGCAAACAGGAACAGCTACTATACCAAATGGTGGTACAACGGCTATGTTGACATTTACGCCTGTAGGTGATACTACATTAGAGCCAGATGAAACAGTCATAATAACTATTCTTGCCGGAGCCGGTTATGATGCTGGATCTCCAAGTATAGCAACAGGGACTATTCTTAACGATGATACGCTGGGGGTGACGCCCGTGGTTGCCGTAACCGGAGGGGTGCATGCGGGTGGAACTGAAGGATTCTCCTTCGTTGCACTAGATGATATTACAGCGGGTACTGAAGTGTTCTTTACCGAAAATGTCTTCAATAATAATTTATTACGATTTACAGGAGCTGAAGGGGTAGTAAGATGGACCGCTCCAGCAGGAGGAGTTTTACGAGGAGAGGTGATCGTGGCGACAGAAGGTCCCGCGAATGTATTTACAACCACTTGTGATAGTGGAACCTGCGGAACCGTGACCCTAATAAGTGGTATTTTCGATTATGCCAGTAACGGGGAAGCCATGTTTGCTTATACTGATAGCGATACAGATCACACCAATGGAATTACGGCTATATCGTCTGTACTCTTTACCGGAACCTCTGTGGTTCCTGGCGGAAATATACCAGCCATAGAAGACCCATCAGGGATCTATATTGGTTCTGTGGTAGTGGATGGTTTTCCAGCTGTACCAGCAGTTCGGACAGAATATCGTTTCGCCCTTGGTGAACGAGGTGTTACTGTGGACCAGGCAAACTTCCAAAATACTTCCAATTGGCTACATGCAGCCCCAGCAGCTACTTTGAACACTACCCCTTTTGCTAATATTATTATTGCAACTGGTTCGGCAAACCCAAATTTAACGCTTACTGTTGTACCGAGTTCATCGGTAGAAGACAGTGGCGTTGGAATGGTATATACCTTTCTATTAGATGCCGCTGCAGTTGGAAATATTACCGTAAACTTTACAGTGGCTGGAACAGCAACGTTCACCACAGATTATACACAGACCGGAGCAGCAACATTTGCTGCAGGTTCAGGAACCGCAGTTATTTTGAATGGAAACACTTCCGTAGACGTAACCATCACACCCGTCGTGGATGTGGTAGTCGAACCTGCGGAAACTGTGGGTCTTATGATCGCTTCCGGAACTGGTTATGATGGTGGTTCACCAAACTCTGCAACAGGAAGTATCACTAATGACGATACAAGTGACTCTGATCCTTTAGTTGCAATTACAGGTATGAATCATGTGACTCCGGATGGTTTTTCATTTGTCGCAGCTAAGGACATTCCTGCAAGTACATTGATATATTTTACTGAAAATGAATTTAATAATACTTCCTTATTATTCACTACAGGAGAAGCTGTTTTAGCGTATACGTCTCCGGGTGCTATTGTTCCCGCGGGCGATGTTATTGTTATAAAAGAAACTGCACCAAATGTTTTCTCATTAACCTGTAACGGGAATACCGGAGCCCCATGTGGTTCTATCGTATTAGTGAGTGGTAACCTTGCCCATGACACTTTAGGAGAATCACTTTATGCTTATGAAGATAGCGACAATGATCCCTCAAATGGGGTGGACGATATTTATGCAGTAATGTTTACTGGACTATCTGGTGGCCCATCTGGTGGAACTATACCAGCTAGTCAAGATCCTTCAGGAATCTATTTAAGTGCCTTAGTAATAGACGGATTCCCGGCAACTGCTCCCAGTAGAACTGAATATAGATTTGCCTTAGGCGAGCGGGGTATACCCGTCGGCGTCGCCGATTTTGAAAACACGGCAGCCAATTGGTTGCATGGACAGTCCAATGCAGACTTATCTGCTGTACCTTTTACAGTTATTACTATTTTAGATACTACACCTCCAGTGATTACTTGTCCTACAGATGTAACTGTAGAATGTGGTGGTGATACTACACCAGCAGGAACAGGAACAGCCACTGCTATAGACGATATAGATCCCACTCCAATAATTACTTTTGCCGATACATCGGTAGTAGGTTGTGGTTTAACTGAAGTGATTACAAGGACTTGGACTGCCACAGATAATGTTGGTAATTCTTCTTCTTGTGTACAATTAATAACTACTGTAGATACAACAGATCCAACAGTTACGGCACCTGCTAATGCAACCGTAGAATGTGGTGGAGATACTTCTCCTGCGGGAACAGGATCACCTACAGGCGGAGATGGTTGTGGATCTGTAGCTATTACATTTGCGGATAGTTCTGCAGCGGGTTGTGGTCTTACGGAGACGATTACTCGTACTTTTACAGCAACCGATCAATGTGGAAACACAGCTCAGGCGGTTCAAACAATAACCGTAGTAGATACTACCTTACCAACCATAACATGTCCTCCTGATATAACAGTAGGTAATGATGCTGGATTATGTAGTGCCGTTGTTACGTATACCCCTCCTGTGGGATCTGATACATGTGGTGCTTCCACAACAATATTATTAGCTGGATTAGGTTCTGGAGCTACATTCCCAGTTGGGAATACAACAGAGACTTATGAAGTAACAGATGCTTGTGGAAATGTAGAAACCTGTAGTTTTGTAGTCACAGTTAATGACACAGAAACTCCGGTAGTAACTTGCCCTGCAGATATCACTGTATCTAATGATGCTGGATCGTGTTCTGCAATAGTAACCTTTTCACCTACTACGACAGATAATTGTCCAGGGGTGACTACTTCAAGTGTACCTGCCTCTGGTAGTGTATTCCCAGTAGGAACAACTTTAGTGACTGTAACAGGAACTGATGCTTCAGGAAACACGAGTTCTTGTACTTTTAATGTTACAGTAAATGATACGGAAGCTCCAGTAGTAACCTGTCCAGCAGACATCACTGTATCTAATGATGCAGGAGTTTGTGGTGCTATAGTTAACTTTTCACCTACAGTTTCTGATAACTGTGCGGGTGCAACTGCTTCGAGCGTACCTGCTTCAGGAAGTGTTTTCCCAGTAGGAACCACATTAGTGACTGTAACAGGAACAGATGCTTCAGGAAATACAAGTTCTTGTACGTTCAATGTTACCGTAAATGATATGGAAGCTCCAGTGATAACATGCCCAGCAGATATTACCGTAAGTAATGATCCGGGTCAATGTGACGCTGTAGTAACTTTTTCGCCAACTGCGACAGATAATTGTCCAGGAGTAACATCTTCTAGTGTACCAGCTTCTGGTACTGTATTCCCTGTGGGAACAACACTAGTAACCGTTACTGCAACAGATGCTTCAGGAAATACGAGTTCTTGTACTTTTAATGTTACCGTAAATGATACGGAAGCTCCAGTAGTAACCTGTCCGGCTGATATAACAGTTAATAATATTCCTGGCCAATGTGATGCAGTAGTAACCTTTTCGTCTACTACGACAGATAATTGTCCCGGTGTGACCACTTCTAGTGTACCTGCCTCAGGTAGTACATTCCCTGTGGGAACAACACTAGTAACCGTTACTGCGACAGATGCTACAGGTAATACAAGTTCTTGTACATTCAATGTTACTGTAAATGATACGGAACCTCCGGTAATCACTTGTCCAGCAGATATAATCGTAAGTAATGATCCTGGATTATGTAGTGCGGATGTATGTTTACCAACAGCTATTGGCACAGATAATTGTGGAACAGTAGTAATAACAAATGATGCAGCTGTAAATGGCATATTATATGCGTCCTCAAACAATGGCGATATTGTAAGTCTTGATCTAACAACAGGAGTAGGTACTCCTATTGGTAATGCAAATAGTGGATCTGGAATGACTGAAATAGAATATGATCTTGTAAATGACAAAACCTATGCTCAGGCATCCAATGGAAGTTTCAGTAATTATGAAATTGACTTAAATACTGGAACTTTTGTAGGGCCAGTAGTTCCTAATGCAGGGTCTTACAATGGACTTGAATATGTTGGAGGGACATTATATGGAACTGTTATCTATGGAGGAGGAGGTTCTTCTCCTTCCGAATTAAGAACTCTTGATCCAACCACAGGAATATCCAGTCTTATAGGCCTTACGGGTGTAGGCCCAATATCTGGACTAGCGTTCGATACAGGTTTAGGTATTATGTATGGAATGGCAGGTGGTCCTGGCCCAGCAACTCTATACACCATAGACCTATCAACGGGTATAGCTACTCCAGTAGGAGTTTCAACGATACAATCAGGTAGTTTACAATTTGGACCTAATGGCGTACTTTACGCTGGAGGAACTGGAGCTGACGCTGGAAATCTATTTTCCATCGACACCGCAACGGGAGCTTCTAGTTTAATTGGAGCTACAGGACTTACTAATGTAACTGGATTAACTCTAAGTGGTTCAGGTTGTATTGCTAATTTCCCTATCGGAGTTACAACAGTAACTTATACAGCAACTGACGGTTCTGGTAATACTTCAAGTTGTACTATGACAGTTACCGTAAATGATACGGAAGCTCCAGTGATAACTTGTCCAGCAGATATTATCGTAAGTAACGATCCTGGTCAATGTGATGCTGTAGTGACCTTTATGGCGACAGCGACAGATAATTGTCCAGGTGTAACATCTTCTAGTGTACCAGCTTCTGGTAGTGTGTTCCCGATTGGAACTACACTAGTTACCGTTACCGCTACAGATGCAGCAGGTAATACCGATGTGTGTACCTTCAATGTAACTGTAAATGATGATGAAGATCCGGTAGTTACCTGTCCTTCAGATATAATAGTTAGTAACGATCCTGGTCTATGTGATGCTGTGGTAACTTTTACACCAACTGCAACCGATAATTGTACAGGAACAACTATTTCTAGTGTACCGGCTTCTGGTAGTATATTCCCATTAGGGACCACTACAGTAACGGTTACAGCAACTGATGCTTCTGGTAATACTAATGTATGTACATTCGATGTTACCGTGAATGATGATGAAGATCCAGTAGTTGTCTGTCCTGCAGATATTATCGTAAGTAATGATCCTGGTCTATGTGATGCTGTGGTAACTTTTACACCAACAGCAACTGATAATTGCTCTGGTGTGATTATTACTAGCGTACCACCGTCTGGTAGTGTATTCCCAGTGGGAACCACTACAGTAACGGTTACAGCAACAGATGCTTCTGGAGGTTCTGGTGGACCTATAACCTCTGCAGCGAACACTGCAATATTAGCACTTGGTAATGGTAATGATGGAGAAGCCATAGCTTATAACCCAGTAGATGGCTTTATGTATCATGCTTCCGGTATTTCTCCTGGCTCACAATTCTTTGAACCTATAGATTTAGACGCATTAACCATAGGAGCTAATTTAGCACCCGGGGATACGTGGCCTGCTGGTTTGACGCAAGAAGTTACAGGGATGGTCTATTATCCGCCAATGAATGGATTTGTAGTGATGGATAGAAGCAATAATATTGCACTTGTAGATCCCGTTACCGCTATTTTTAGTTCTCTATCTACCTTTGTAGGATCCGGTTCATTTGGATATATCCGAGGTTTTGCAGTAGTTGGAACAAGTATTTATGGTGTTGAGCCTGGTAGTGGAAACTTAGTAGAGTTTGATCCAAATACAGGAGCTGTAGTAACTACGGTTCCAGTTGTAATGGATGGAGTAGCAATAACAGCTGGATCCAATTCATTAACAACCGATCCTTCTTCAGGTGATGTTTACATTATCTATAAGTCTGGAGGTCCTAACAGAAGCCTAGGAATTATTGACGTAACCACAGGTATTGGAACAGGTATTGGAGTTACTGGAGTTAATTTTGCTGGTTTATCCTTCGATTCTTCAGGTAATTTATATGCAGTATCTGGTGATGGAGCAAGCCCACCAGAAACCTTATTTCAATTTGACGAATCCACCGGTTCTGGTACTGGTAATACAGATGTATGTACTTTCACAATAACTGTTAATGACGACGAAGCTCCTGTAGTGACTTGTCCAGCAGATATAATTGTAAGTAACGATCCTGGTCTATGTGATGCTGTCGTAACTTTTGCGCCTACTGCAACCGATAATTGTCCTGGAGTAACATTTTCAAGTGTACCGGCCTCAGGAAGTATTTTCCCGGTTGGAACTACACTAGTTACCATTACTGCAACTGATGCAGCTGGTAATACCGATGTATGTACCTTCAATGTTACTGTAAATGATGACGAAAATCCAGTAGTTATCTGTCCTGCAGATATCATTGTAAGTAATGACCCTGGTCAATGTGATGCTGTGGTAACTTTTACTCCTTTAGCATTCGATAATTGTCCAGGCGTAACTGTTTCTAGTGTACCTGCTTCTGGCAGTGTATTCCCAATAGGGACCACACTAGTGACTGTAACAGGAACCGATGTTTCAGGAAATACGAGTTCTTGTACTTTTAATGTAACTGTAAACGACGACGAAGATCCAGTAGTGACTTGTCCAGCAGATATTACGGTATCTAACGATGCCGGATTATGTTCTGCTATAGTAACTTTTACTCCTACAATTTCTGATAACTGTGCTGGTGCGACATTTGTAAGTATACCTGCTTCAGGAAGTATATTCCCAGTAGGAACTACACTAGTTACCGTTACTGCAACTGATGCAGCCGGTAATACTAATGTATGTACCTTCAATGTAACTGTAAATGACGATGAAGATCCAGTAGTGACTTGTCCAGCAGATATTACAGTAAGTAATGATGTCGGTAGTTGTGATGCTGTGGTAACTTTTACTCCTACAATTTCTGATAACTGTGCTGGTGCTACATTTGTAAGTGTACCTGCTTCTGGCAGTGTATTCCCAGTGGGAACTACACTAGTAACCGTTACAGGAACAGACGCAGTTGGGAATACTAATGTATGTACCTTCAATGTTACTGTAAACGACGACGAAGCTCCTGTAGTGACTTGTCCAGCAGATATCATCGTAAGTAATGATTCTGGATTTTGTGATGCAGTGGTAACCTTTACACCTACTGCAACCGATAATTGTGCAGGAGTAACTGTTTCTAGTGTGCCAGCTTCTGGTAGTGTGTTCCCAGTGGGAACTACAACAGTAACTGTTACGGCTACAGATGCAGCTGGTAATACCGATGTATGTACTTTCGATGTTACTGTAGACGACGACGAAGATCCTATAGTTACCTGTCCAGCAGATATAATCGTAAGTAACGATCTTGGAGAATGTGGTGCTGTAGTTGACTTTACGCCAATAGCAACCGATAATTGTTCTGGAACAACGATTTCTAGTGTACCAGCTTCTGGTAGTTTATTCCCGCTTGGAACCACAACGGTAACAGTTACCGCAACTGATGCAGCTGGAAATATAGTTGTATGTACTTTCGATGTAACTGTAAATGATGACGAAGAACCTGTTTTAACTTGTCCAGAGGATATAGTAGTAGGTAATGATCTTGGTCAATGTTATTATGTTATCGTTGGTGATGAATTTGATCCAATAACAACAGATAATTGTACAAGTTTAACCGTAACCAATGATATCAATGGAACCTCTAGCCTTGGTGGTGAGAAGTTCTTACTTGGCGATACGATGGTAACTTGGACAGCCGATGATGGCAATGGAAATGTATTAACATGTACAGCAACCATTACCGTAGAGGATACGGAAGCTCCAGAACTAACTTGTCCAGAAGATCAAACACATTTCTTGGAAGAAGGAGAGACCTTATGGGAAGTTCCAGATTTCTTTGCAATTGGAGAAGCGAGTGCAGAAGATAATTGTACAGAATCTGATATGCTTTATATCACACAGGTTCCAGAAGCAGGAACATTGCTTCCTGAAGGTGTTTATACCGTAACTATTGATGCTAAGGATGAGGCTGGTAATTTTAGTACTTGTACTTTCGAGCTTACTATAGAACCTCTTCTTGGAGTTGGTGATAATGAATTAACGATTGAAAATATAATACTTTATCCTAATCCATCAAAGGATTATGTAATTATAGGTAACCCACAATCTCTATTATTGAATAAGGCTGTAATTTATGACCTTAACGATAGATTGATAAGAACTATCGATCTTAGAACTATGGGAACAGAAATGACAATTGATGTTTCTCGATTGGCCGCTGCATCCTATAATATTATAATATATGGGGATCAAGGTTCTATTATCAAACGTATGATAAAAGAGTAGATTTAATTTCAATTTCTTAAATAAAAAAACCCTTCGAATAAATCGAAGGGTTTTTTTATTGTTTTAATAAGAAGTATTTAAAATCCGAAATCTTCTTTTATTTTATCTGCCTTGTCTAACATAAGGTCGATGGTAATAAACTCAACCTCTTCCTTTTCATAGGCAGCTTGAAAAGTACGCATTGCTTTTTTAGGCTCACCAGTTTCTTCATAAAAACGACCCATATAATAAGGTCCTAAAGCAGTTTCTGGATATTGCCTTATTGCCATAGCAGCAATATCTCTTAATGATTCCCATTGTTTTCTTTTTTCAGCAGCTTTTAGTGTAGCCATATAATCATTTACACGAATAGGGTTTGTTAAGCCAAATAGGTCTTCGATTGTTTTATATTTTTCTACTAAATATTGGTGAATTGGAGTTTCTAATTTTAGTAATACATCTGTATATTCTTCTTTGCTTATTGGGCGATATACAGAAAACATTTTTTCTAATGCTGATGGAATAGCTCTTGCAACTAAAGAATAGTGAGTTGCCCCATCAAAATTATCGAAATAATAATCAAAGTTATCGCTTTCTACACTTTTCAATGAAATATCTAGCATTTCAGATATTTCTCTTAAATCTTTGATGTCATCAGACCCTGTTGCCAAATAATAGAATGTTTTTGACTGAATATTTAGAACTCTTTCTGGAATTCTTTCGTCCATTAATGGTGCTAAATCTGGACTTAGGTTAATGTATCCATTAAATAATGGTGGATCTTTAAATAAATAATAGTTAATAAAGTTAGCTGTAAAATCATGCCCAATAGCAATAGTAAACTTTGCAGTTCTATATTTTTCGTCAATGTATGGAATAAGTTCTAGGCCAATAAATTCAAAAAATTTAGCGCCAGTATCTATTGGCATAAAGGTGTTGTCATCATAATTACAATCATCGTACCGACTATCGCCTTGCATAATTCCTACTACAATGGATTCTGGCATGTCTTCCCAATAACTAAAATAATCTACATTACCAGCTACAGGTTCAAACAAATAATTAGCATCTAGCACTAAAACAATTGGATAAACTTTGTCTGTATTGGTTTCATAATCTCGTGGAAGTTGGACTTTTAATCTACGAGATTCGTCTAATTTAAAAGATTTAATTTCTTCGTAAATAATTTTAGATTGAGCGAAAGTAGTAACGCTAACTAATAAAAAAAAGGATGTTAGAATGATGTTCTTCATAAAATATAGATTTTTTCAATGGGGAAAGATAACGATTTTTATAAGCTATATATTTTCAGAAATAAAAAATTGCTATTTAGTATTTCTGTTATAAAAAGGGAGTAAAATAAGAGAAAGCCCTCCAAAAAATATTATGGATGCGATATTTGAAGTCCAAACTATCCAGCCAAAAGCGGTACCGATAGTTTCAGGAATGCTGAATACAGAAAGAATTCCTGCAATAAAGAAAGGATAAGTTCCAAAGCCACTATTGGTAAATGCAAATGAAAAACTCCCTACTACAAATGTGATAATTATTACTGCAAAAGATATAGCAGCCGTTTCTTCTAAAGCATGTAATGCTGTATAAAATGAAAGTAAATAGAGTCCCCAAATTAGAAAACTATATAAAATAAAAGCTTTCTTTTTTTTCATTTTAAGGATGCTAAACACGCCTTCTTTAATCCCTAAATAAAATTGCTTTAATTTTTGTTGAAAACTAGATTTAGAATACTTTAAGAATAAAAAGAAAGCAATAATTAATAAACAAAGTAAGCCAAATGCTAAATAAAGTTTGGTGGGTTGAATGATGTCTGTTAGAAAAGTGTACAGTAAATCGAATTGAAGCATTAATGCAATTGCGGTAAACCCGAAAAGGATTAATACGTCTATTGCTCTTTCAGATATAATGGTTCCAAAAGCTTTGTCAAAAGGAATGTTTTCGTATTTATTAATAATTACAGCTCTGGATACTTCTCCACTTTTTGGGATAAAAATATTCATTATATAAGCAACATTTACTGCCATAAAGTTGTTAAGAATTTTTGGGGAATAGCCTAAAGATTCTAACATAAAACTCCAGCGATATGCTCTTAAAAGGTGACTTAATATGCTTAAAAATACGGATAGAGCAACAATTGTATAATCTGCTTTTTTAAAATAAAAAGAGATTTCTTCTAATTGTTGGGCGCTAAATTTATTATAAGAATAATAGATTAAAAAAATACCAAGCCCCAAAGGGATTGCTATTTTTAAAAATTTTATAATTGATTTATTCAAATTAAGAGAGTAAATTATTTTCTTCGTTCGGAAATACGAGAGCAGGTTTAAAGTTTCTAGCTTCGTCTATAGACATCATCGCATAAGTGATTAAAATTAGAACGTCTCCTGGTGCTACTTTTCTTGCTGCAGCCCCATTTAAAGTTATTTCTCCACTATTTCGAGGTCCAGGAATTGCATAGGTTTCTAAGCGCTCCCCATTGTTGTTATTTACAATTTGAACTTTCTCTCCTTCAATAATATTTGAAGCTTCCATTAAATCTTCATCTATAGTGATGCTTCCAATATAATTAAGGTTTGCGTTAGTTACTTTAACTCTATGGATTTTAGATTTTACTACGTGTATTTGCATGGGGGCAAAGGTATTAATTTAAAGCGATATTATCTATAAGTCTAACTCCATCTACAAAAACTGCAATAAAGGCTCTATAGCTGGTGTTAGGGGAATTATTTGATTCGGTTTTAAGGGTTTTGCTATTGGCAATTTCGAAATATTCAAGTTCTAGAAATTGGTTTTTATCAAAAGTATTCTCAACTAATTTATTTAATTGTGAAAAGTTCAAAACATCAAAATTTTGTTGCACTTCTGTTAGGGTTTTGAAAATTAACGCAGCCTCTTTTAACTGGTCTTCATTAAGTCTTTTGTTTCGAGAACTCATGGCTAAACCACTCTTTTCTCTAACTATCGAACAACCTATAATGTCTACAGGAAGTTTTTCTATTTCAACTAATTTTTTCACAACTTCTAATTGCTGAAAATCTTTCTCTCCAAGATATGCTTTATTGGGTTTCACCATTCTGAATAGAAGGTTAAGAACGGTTCCAACTCCATCAAAATGACCTTCACGATGTTTGCCCTCCATTTCATTTTCAATACCGGAAAAATTATATTTTTTTGATGTTATATTATTTTCATATAATTCTGAAACATTTGGTGAAAAAACAAAAACATTTCCTTTTACACTTTTTAATAATTTAAGGTCACTTTCAAGAGTCCTAGGATATTTTTCTAAATCTTGTGCTTTATTAAATTGAGTAGGGTTTACAAAAATACTAACCACAACACAATCGTTTTCGTTACAAGCTTGTTCTACTAAGGAGATGTGCCCTTTATGTAAAGCTCCCATGGTTGGTACAAAACCGACACTTTTGCAATTCTCTAAAAATGGAGAAAGCGCTTTTTGTAAAGAAGCATTATTTTCGTGATTTATCATAAATATAAATTAAAAACAGTAAAATTAATATATTAAAGTCAATCTGCATAAATTTTCGTAATTTTGCTTGCTTTTAAAAGCAACTCGAAAAAGTATATTTTATGAAAGATAAGAGAATCTTGTATGTGTCATCTGAAGTAATACCTTACCTTCCAGAGACAGAGATTTCTTCAATGTCGTTTGAAGCTCCCCGAATGGTTAATAGTAAAAAAGGCCAGATTAGGATATTTATGCCTCGATATGGAAATATCAATGAGCGAAGACATCAATTACATGAAGTTATTCGTTTATCTGGTATGAACTTGGTAATTAACGACATGGATATGCCTCTTATTATTAAAGTGGCTTCTATTCCTAAAGAGCGTATGCAAGTTTACTTTATCGATAATGACGAATATTTTAAGCGGAAAGCTACTTATGCTGATGAAAATGGGAAATTTTATGACGATAATGATGAGCGTGCTATTTTCTTTGCAAAAGGTGTTATAGAAACAGTTAAAAAATTAAATTGGTCTCCAGATATTATTCATGTTCATGGATGGTTAGCTTCTTTTTTGCCATTATATTTAAGAACCTACTATGATAAAGAGCCTCTATTTGAAAACAGTAAAATAGTAACTTCTCTATATGGCCAAGGCTTTGACGGAAATCTTAGTTCTGAAGTTATCAACAAATTAAAGTTTGACGGTATTAAAGAAGAGCATGTGGAAGAATTAAAAGAACCAGATTATGTAAATATGATGAAGGTTGCAATAAATAATTCTGATGCTTTAATAATTGGTTCAGATAAATTACCAGAAGCACTTGATGAATATCTTAAGGAACTTGAAATGCCAGTGTTAAATTATCACAAAAAAGAGGTTTTTTCTGAGGCTTATTTAGATTTTTGCCTTTCAAAAGTATTACAATAATATATTCATTTTATTTTTTATGAAAACATTAAATGCCTTGCCAAAAATTATGGCAATATTATTCTTTATTATAGCAATTTCTTCCTGTGATGAAGATTTTAACACTATTGGAGCAGATATCGTAGGTAATGAAGACCTACTAACTCTGCCATATGAAAGTAATAATATAATAGCATATAGTAGAATTTTAGATCCTGTTCAAACTAACATTGTGCCAGTCCATAATATGGGAGTTTATAATGATCACGTTTTTGGAAAATCTACATCAAACGTAATAACTCAACTGGTTTTAACAGAAACAGATCCAATTTTTGGAGATACACTTGGTCACCCTATTTCATTGCAAAGTGTTATTCTTTACATCCCTTTTTACAGTAATGCTACTTTAGAAGGCGAAGGCGAAGATGAGATGACAACTTATACATTAGATTCTGTTTATGGTAATCAACCAATTAATATTTCTATATATGAGTCTGGTTATTATTTAAGAGATTTAGAGCCAGATTCAAATTTTGAAGAATCGCAATTATATTATTCTAATCAAAGTAGTTTGTTTGAAAATTCTTTATTGGAATTAATAGACGAAATTGAAGATTTTGCGCCAAGTGATGAGGGCTATATTATAGTGGATGGAGAAGGAGACGAGGAAACAGAAACACTAGTAGCTCCAGGCTTACGTGTTAATTTACCTTTACAGTTTTTTCAAGAAAAAATCTTAGACCAAGAAGGAGAACAAGTTTTATCAAGTAATAACAACTTTAAGGAATATTTTAGAGGATTGTATTTTGATGTTGAATCGAATACAGAAGACGGGAGTTTGTTTATTTTTAATCCAGAATTTGCTAACATTACAATAAACTATAATTTTCAGAGCCCTAAAGAAGATGAAAATGGAAACCCTGTTTTGGATGATGAGGGGAATCAAATTATTGAAACAGTTGATGAAGATTATGTGCTAAACTTTGGAGGAGTGAGCTTAAATACTTTTACTAATGAATTGCCGCAAAATATTATTGGAGATATTGAAAACCCAGACCTTGTTAATGGAGAAGAAAGTTTATATGTAAGGGGAGGAGAAGGAATATTAACAGTTATAGATCTTTTTAGCGGATTAGATTCGGATGAAGATGGTGTTTCTGATGAATTAGATTCATTAAGACAAAGAGAAGTATTAGTAAATGATGCTAATTTAAAATTTTATGTGGATCAAGATAAAATTACTGGTGGATCTACAGAGCCAGAACGTCTTATTATTTACGATTTAGATAACAACACTGTCTTAACAGATTATTTTTTAGATACTACTTCTGGTAATGAACCTCTTGAAGCAGTTACTACCCACCTAGGAAGACTAGAAAGAGGAAGTGATAATTTAGGAGAGTATTATAAATTAAGACTAACAGGCCATATAAGTAACCTTATAAATAAAGACTCTACCAATGTACAATTAGGGCTTATGGTTTCTCAAAATGTACTAATAAGTGGTTTTCATGTTGTGGATAGCCTTACAAACCCAGCGGGTCCATTACCAAGAATAAAAGAAGTGCCTAGAAGTGGTGTAATTTCTCATGAAGGAACGATTTTGTTTGGTAATAACACATCGAATGAAGACAAAAAGTTGAAATTACAAATATCATATTTAAACCCTAATTAATAAACGTATACCTTATGTGTGGAATTGTTGGATATATTGGAAATAGAGATGCTTACCCTATTATAATGAACGGATTAAAACGTTTAGAATATAGAGGCTATGATAGTGCGGGAATTGCACTTTATGATGGAGAAACAATTCAATTATGTAAAACAAAAGGTAAGGTTGTTGATTTAGAGGCTAGTGTAGAAAAAGAAATTAGTAAAACTGGTAAACTGGGTATTGGTCATACACGTTGGGCTACTCACGGAATTCCAAACGACATTAATTCTCACCCACATTTTTCTAATAGTGGCGATTTGGTAATTATCCATAATGGAATTATCGAAAATTATGCTACTATTAAAAAAGAATTAATAAATAGAGGATACATTTTTAATTCAGATACGGATACAGAAGTATTGGTAAACTTAATTGAAGATGTAAAGAAAAAGGAAAATGTAAAGCTTGGTAAAGCTGTACAAATAGCATTAAACCAAGTAGTAGGTGCGTATGCAATTGCAATATTTGACAAGAAAAAGCCAGACGAAATAATTGTTGCAAAACTTGGAAGTCCTTTAGCTATTGGTATTGGTGATGATGAGTTTTTTGTAGCAAGTGATGCTTCCCCTTTTATAGAATTTACAAATAATGCTATTTATTTGGAAGATGAAGAAATGGCAATTATTCGTAAGGATAGAGATATTGAAATTAGAAAAATTAAGGACGACAGTATAGTTGCACCTTATGTTCAGGAACTTCAACTTAACTTAGAACAAATAGAAAAAGGAGGTTACGATCATTTTATGTTAAAAGAAATTTTCGAACAACCTTCTGTTATAAAAGATACATATAGAGGTAGGCTTCTTGCAGATAAAGGAATCATCAAACTTGGTGGGCTAGAAGATTATATTGAAAAATTTACCAATGCCGATCGGATTATTATAGTTGCATGTGGAACTTCTTGGCATGCTGGTTTGGTTGCTGAATATATTTTTGAGGACTGGGCAAGAATTCCTGTGGAAGTGGAATATGCTTCAGAATTTAGATATAGAAATCCTGTCATCACAGAAAAAGATGTAGTTATTGCAATTTCACAAAGTGGAGAAACTGCAGATACACTTGCTGCTATAAAGCTTGCTAAAGAAAAAGGAGCTTTTGTGTATGGTATTTGTAATGTTGTTGGTTCTACTATCTCTAGAGCTACTCATAGCGGAACTTATACGCATGCTGGACCAGAAATTGGAGTTGCTTCTACCAAAGCATTTACAACACAGATCACGGTATTAACCATGATTGCATTAAAATTAGCTAGAATTAAAGGGACGATATCTCAAAGCGATTATATGTTGCATTTAAGAGAATTAGATCTTATCCCTGAAAATGTAGCAAAGGCTTTAAAGAAAAATAAAGAGATCGAAGAGATTGCTGCAGTTTTTAAAGATGCTACTAATTTTCTATACCTCGGAAGAGGCTATAATTTCCCAGTTGCATTAGAAGGAGCACTAAAATTAAAAGAGATATCTTATATTCATGCAGAAGGTTATCCAGCTGCAGAAATGAAACATGGCCCTATTGCATTAATAGATGAGCAAATGCCAATTGTTGTAATTGCGGTGAATAGTAATCATTACGAAAAAGTAGTGAGTAATATTCAAGAGATAAAATCAAGAAAAGGAAAAATTATTGCTGTAGTAACTGAAGGAGATACGGTTGTTAGAGAAATGGCAGATTATATTATGGAAGTGCCCAATACTCCAGAAACATTATCTCCATTGGTAACAACTATTCCATTACAATTGTTATCCTATCATATCGCTTTGATGTTAGATAGAAATGTAGATCAACCTAGAAATTTGGCCAAAGCCGTTACAGTAGAATAACTTATAAGGTTTTTTTGTCTTTTATTTTCGATTGCAAAATTCTTTTTTGCTAATCTTGGTATTTTTTCTTTTTAAATTTCCGTATATTTCGAGAAACAAACCAATTCAAATAAAAGAACATGAAGACTATTTTTACGATTTTATGTTTGTGTTTTAGCGTTATTGCTTTTTCACAGACAACTATAACTGGTAATGTTGTAGATCAATCTCAAGAGCCTGTTTTAGGTGCCAATGTAATTGTTGTTGGATCTTCCGTAGGAACTGCCACAGATTTTGAGGGTAACTTTACTTTAACAGTGGATCAATCCCCTCCATTTTCAATAGAAATTAGTAGTATAGGTTATCAGTCAACAACAGATGAAGTAACGACAAATAATCAATCTTTTTCTATAGTATTAAATGAAGGAGACGAATTAGACGAAATTGTTATTTCTGCCTCAAGAACACCAGAAAGTGTTAGAGAATCCCCTGTAACAATAGAAAGGATGGATGCCAGAGATATCGAAAATGCATCATCCCCAAATTTTTACGCAAGTTTAGAAAACCTTAAAGGAGTAGACGTAAATAAAGGTTCGTTGACATTTAACTCTGTGAATACTCGTGGTTTTGCAACATTTGCAAATACCCGATTTGTTCAATTAGTAGATGGTATGGACAATGCTTCACCAGCCTTAAACTTTGTAGTTGGAAATTTCTTAGGGATGAATGAATTGGATGTGAATAGTGTCGAATTATTGCCAGGTGCATCTTCTGCTTTATATGGAGCAAATGCATTTAACGGGATCTTATTTATGACGAGTAAAAGTCCATTCGATGATCAAGGGATAAGTGTTTATGTTAAAACAGGAGTAACTTCTCAAGAGGCAGCTGGTGATAATACGTATTACGATTTTGGAATTAGAGCTGCCCATAAGTTTAGTGATAAATTTGCTGGTAAAGCATCTTTCTCATATATGCACGGAACAGAATGGTATGCAACAGATGACAACGAATATGTTTTGTCACCTTCAGGTTTTGCAGATGAAATTATTCCATTTGCAAATCAACCTTCCCATGATGGTTTAAATATTTATGGTGATGAAGTTTCTTTGGCTAATAATAATACAAATTTAAATGAAGTAGCACAATCATTAGAAGTGCTTTATCCAGACCTATTTCCTGCTGGAGTTAGTAATTTAGTGCCTGCAGTAGATGTATCTAGGACAGGGTATAGAGAACAAGATTTAACAGATTATAATGGAGATAATGGAAAAGCAGATTTCTCTTTGCATTATAGACCTAAAGGAGACGACTTAGAGATTATTTGGAATTCTAAATTTGGTTGGGGTAGAACAATTTACCAAGGAGCTAATAGATACCAATTAGATAACTTTTTAATGCAATCGCATAAGTTAGAAATTAGAAATGATGAGTTCTTTGTTAGAGCTTATAATATTAATGAGACTGCAGGAAACTCTTACGATATGCGTTTTACGGGTATTAATATGAATAAAGTTGGAGCGACAGAATGGTTCGGTACTTATGCTGGAACTTATATACAAGGAGTGTTAGGAGGAGCATCAGACGAACAAGCACATGCTGGTGCAAGGATTGCAGCAGACCAATTAACACCACAACCAGGAACAGCAGAATTTAATGCCTTATTTGATCAAGTAACTTCTGATTCTGATGTGAATACAGGTTCAAAATTTGTAGACAATTCACAAATTTATGTAGGTGAAGGAAATTATAACTTTAAAAGACTTTTAAATGAGTTTATGGACCTTCAAGTTGGTGGGTCGTTTAGACAATATTCTCTAGATTCTGGAGGTACAATATTTACGGATTACGATGGGCCAATTGAATATGATGAATATGGTGCTTATATTCAGGCTTCAAAAAAGTTTTTAGATGAAGATAGAATGAAGCTAACTGCTTCTTTACGTTATGATGAAAACGAATATTTCGATCCTAGTTATTCTCCAAGAGTTTCTTTAACTTATTCTGCAGGAGATAGAAAGCAACATAATTTTAGAACTTCTTTTCAAACTGGTTTTAGAAATCCAAATACACAATCCTTATTTATTGGGTTTGATGTAGGTAGAGCTATACTTGTTGGAGCAGCTCCAGCGAACTTAGATAGAGATTTGCCAGGTACCAATTTAACTGGTAGAGATGCTTATTTCGATTCTTATTCTAGAAATTCTGTGGAGGCTTTTGCTGCTACTGGAGATGTATCATTATTAGAAGCTGTGGTAACGCCATTAGTAGAGCAAGAACAAGTTACTACTGTGGATTTAGGATATCGTGGAAAAATAGGGCCTGTTACTTTAGATGCAGATGTATATTATAGTGTTTATGATGGATTTATTAATGAGAAAATAGTAGTAACACCAAATAACGGAAGTGCTTTTGACCCTTCAGGGATTCAAGACCTTGTTAATGGGGAAACTACAAACTTTCAAGTGTATTCTAATTCTACTGCAGATGTAAATTCTTATGGAGCGGTAGTAGGAGCTTCTATTAAATTTGCTGGCGATTATAGATTGGGTGTAAACTATACCTATGCGGAACTAGATTTTGATCAAGCTTCAGATCCAGATTTTAGTGCTGGATTTAATACACCTAATCATCAATTTAAATTATCAATAGGAAATCCTGAGTTGTTTAAAAACTTTGGTTTTAATATAGATGGTCGTTATAAAGGAGAATACTTATGGGAATCTACAATTGCAAATGCTGTAATGCCAGAAATCGTTGTTGTAGATGCACAATTAAATTATTCTATTCCTTCTCTTAAATCTTTAATTAAAGTTGGAGCTTCTAATTTAGGAGGAGATGAATATCAAAGTGCTGTAGGTACCGGTAATATTGGATCTATATACTATATTTCATTAACGATTAACAATTAATATAACTTTAAAAACAAACAATAATGATACTAAATAAATATAAAAATCTTTGGTTACTTGCTTTTGCAGTTATATTAATAACTTCATGTGAGTCTGATGAATGGGATCTTCCAGTAGAAGAAGAAATTCCATTAACTGCTGGAACTGCAGACTTTTCAACCTTTGTTTCTGTTGGTAACTCACTAACAGCAGGATATACGGATGGAGCATTATTTCTAGCTGGTCAATCTTATTCTATGCCAAACTTATTAGCACAAAAATTTGCTATGGTAGGTGGAGGAACATTTACACAACCCCTAACAAATGACAATATAGGTGGATTATTACTTGGAGGTAATATTATTCAAGAGCCTAGATTATTTTTTAATGGAGCTGGGCCGGCTAGACTAGAAGGTATGCCTACAAATGAAGTTTCCAGTGTGTCTCCTGGGCCTTATAATAACATGGGAGTTCCTGGAGCTAAAAGTTTTCATTTGCTAGCAAACGGTTATGGAAATGTAGCTGGTGTTGCAACAGGACAAGCTAGCCCTTATTATGCAAGAATGGCATCCAGTCCTAATGCAGCGGTAATTGAAGATGCTGTGGCGATGAACCCTTCATTCTTTTCTTTATGGATTGGAGCTAATGATGTATTAAGCTATGCTACTACGGGTGGAATTGGTGTAAATCAAACAGGAAATTTTGATCCTTCAACTTATGGACCAAATGACATTACTGATCCAAATGTATTTGCAGGTACTTATTCTGGTATATTAGATGCATTAACAGCTAATGGCTCTCAAGGAATTGCATTGAATATCCCTTATGTTACTTCTATTCCATATTTTACAACAGTACCTTATAATGCTATTCCTTTAGATGCAGCCACTGCTGCTCTGTTGAATGGAGGATTCGCAGAATATAATGGAGGTTTGTTACTAGCTGAAGCAGGTGGATTTATAACTGCTTCTGAAAGAGCTGCAAGAACCATAAATTTTGTAGAAGGAAATAATGCAGTAACTATAGTGGATGATTATTTAACAGACCTAAGTGCATTGGGTGCTCCGTCATATAGACAAGCAACTGCTGATGATTTAGTGATTCTACCTGCCTCTACATTTTTAGGAACAGTTGTTGGCGGAAATCCAACATTGGTCAATGGTCTTTCAGTGCCACTGGAAGATAACTGGGTGCTTTCATCCAACGAAGTTTCTGAAGTTACCGTAGCAGTAGATCAATATAATGTGACTATCGCACAAATAGCTGCACAAAAAGGAATTGCTTTTGCAGATGCAAATTCTATTATGCAAGAAATCGCTGCTGGTGGATTGCCTTTTGATGAATTTACTATGAAATCTAACCTAGTCTTTGGTCTTACCTTTTCTTTAGATGGTGTGCACCCTACACAAAGAGGCTATGCTTTTATAGCAAATGAAATGTTAAAAGCAATTGATATTACCTACGGATCTAATTTTGTTGATGCTGGAGCTTTATTAAAAGCTGCAGACTACACTACTTTCTATCCGGAAGGAATCTAAATCAATAATACTATATAAATTAAAAAAAACCGAAGTTAATAGCTTCGGTTTTTTTAGTTATTAAAAGCCATAGTCTTTATTTTTTATTGATTTTTCTTCAAATTAGCTAGAAAGTTTTTCTTTATTAATTTAAAGAAAGAAGAGATATTATTTCTAAAAAATATTTAAGCAAATGCTTTATTATTTTTCAATTTAAAAAACTATCTTTGCCCCGTTTAAAACAAGGGATATAAATAACCCTTACAGTACTAAAAAATAAACAGTTAATAATGTCAAAAGTAATAGGTAAAGTTGCACAAATAATCGGGCCAGTTGTAGACGTTGAGTTTGCTAACGGAGCAGAACTTCCAAAAATTTACGATTCTCTTGAAGTAAGTAATGATGGGAAATTATTAGTATTAGAAGTACAATCTCATATTGGTGAAAACACCGTGAGAACTATTTCTATGGATTCAACAGATGGATTAAGTAGAGGGGTTGATGCAATTGCTACTGGAGCGCCTATACAAATGCCAATTGGAGATGACATCTACGGACGTCTATTTAATGTAATTGGAGATTCTATTGATGGAATTGGAGATCTTCCTAAAAAAGGAGATGATGGAATGTCAATTCACCGTCAAGCACCAAAATTTGAAGATCTATCTACTTCTACCGAAGTGCTTTTTACAGGAATTAAAGTAATCGACCTTATTGAGCCTTATGCAAAAGGTGGTAAGATTGGTTTATTTGGTGGAGCAGGTGTTGGTAAAACAGTACTTATTCAAGAGCTTATTAATAATATCGCAAAAGGACACGGTGGACTTTCAGTATTTGCTGGGGTAGGAGAACGTACTCGTGAAGGGAACGATTTACTTCGTGAAATGTTAGAGTCTGGAATTATAAAATATGGTGACGACTTCTTGAAATCTATGGAAGAAGGCGGATGGGACCTTTCTAAAGTTGAAAAAGAAGCTTTAAAAGAATCTAAAGCAACTTTCGTATTTGGTCAAATGAATGAGCCTCCTGGGGCACGTGCACGTGTGGCATTATCAGGTTTAACTATTGCAGAATATTTCCGTGATGGAGCTGGAGATGGTCAAGGGAAAGATGTACTTTTCTTCGTTGATAATATTTTCCGTTTTACACAAGCAGGTTCTGAGGTGTCAGCACTTCTAGGACGTATGCCTTCAGCAGTAGGTTACCAACCAACATTAGCTACTGAGATGGGAACGATGCAAGAGCGTATTACCTCAACTAAAAGAGGTTCTATTACTTCTGTACAAGCGGTATACGTACCTGCAGATGATTTAACAGATCCAGCACCAGCAACAACTTTTGCTCACTTAGATGCAACTACAGTATTATCTCGTAAAATTGCAGAGCTTGGTATTTACCCAGCAGTAGATCCATTAGATTCTACTTCAAGAATTTTAACGGCAGATATTTTAGGTGATGAGCATTATGACTGTGCGCAACGTGTTAAAATGTTATTACAGCATTATAAAGAATTACAAGATATTATCGCCATTTTAGGAATGGAAGAATTATCTGAAGATGATAAACAATCGGTTTATAGAGCAAGAAAAGTACAACGTTTCTTATCTCAACCTTTCCACGTAGCTGAGCAATTTACAGGTATTCCTGGATGTTTGGTAGATATTAAAGAAACCATAAAAGGTTTTAATATGATTATGGATGGGGAATTAGACCATTTACCAGAAGCTGCTTTTAACCTTAAAGGGTCTATTGAAGAAGCAATGGAAGCTGGTGAGAAAATGTTAGCAGAAGCATAAAATTGCTTAAAGCCTAAAGCTTAAAGCCTAAAGCAAAAATATATGTACTTAGAAATAGTAACTCCAGAAACCTCTTTAGTATCCGGTGAAGTAGAATCGGTTAGCGTACCAGGTGTAAACGGTGAATTTCAGATGTTGAATAATCACGCATCTATTGTTTCGTCTTTACAAAAAGGGAAAGTAGTATTTAGAGGAGAGCCTGTAATAACGGAAGGCTTTGAAGATAAATTTACTAAAGACGGTAAAGACACTTGGATTCTTGAAATCAATGGTGGAACTATCGAAATGAAAGACAATAAAGTAATTGTTTTAGCAGATTAAGCATTTCAATTATTAAATATATAATCCCAAATTTACATCCGTAAGTTTGGGATTTTTTTTATTTCAATTCTGAATTTTATTAATTTTAAAAAGGTAGTAGAATCCATTTCTTCCATAGTATATTTACCAAATGTTACCTAAAAAGTTACAAATAAAAGTTGAGGAAAGAAGTGCAATTAATGCTATGCGGAAACTTAAAAGTTCGCCTGGTTTAATCGATTTTTCATCAAACGATTATTTAGGGTTTAGCAGTTCATCTATAATATTTAATAATACAACTCAACTTTTAAAAGATAAAAACCATCAAATTAATGGTGCTACAGGTTCTCGACTTTTATCTGGAAACTATTCTTTATACCAAGAAGCAGAAAGTAAAATTGCAGAAATTCATAAAGTAGAATCGGCACTTATTTTTAATTCTGGTTATGATGCCAATATTGGTTTTTTCTCTGCAATTCCGCAACGAGGAGATGTCATTTTTTACGATGAAAGTATTCATGCTTCCATTCGGGATGGCATTTCTATGAGTAATGCAAAGTCTTATAAGTTTAAACATAACGATATCCAAGATTTGCAAAATGTTGTAGATCGAATAAAAGATAGTAGTAATTTAAATAAGGATGAATCCCAAGAGATTTATGTCATCACCGAATCTGTATTTTCCATGGATGGAGATAGTCCAGATTTAGTAAAGCTTTCGAATTATTGCACAGAAATCGGTGCTCATTTTATTGTTGATGAAGCCCATGCCTTAGGAGTATTTGGATTAGGGCTAATACAGCAATTGTCTTTAGAAGATAAAGTATTTGCTCGTCTAGTCACTTTTGGAAAAGGACTGGGTTGCCACGGTGCTGCTTTTTTAGTTGCTACAGATTTAAAAGAATACTTAGTTAATTTTGCACGGAGCTTTATCTATACCACTGCATTACCCCCTCATTCTGTTGGAACTATTATTTCAGCCTATGATCTGTCTCTTATACACATCTGACGCTGCCGACGATCTACTCTGTGTAGA
>OJDV01000169.1_pt1 | contig 27514 bp, 20 predicted proteins | sample 1592911 | NCBI WGS metagenome assembly OJDV01 (sample SAMN05416860, study PRJEB24817) | seawater metagenome | isolation source: Sea water | place: Canada:Atlantic | collected 2013-11 | reverse complement strand
ATAGTGCAACATCAGAACCTAAGCCTGCGCCTATGATCGCTGAAGTCGGTGTCAGCATTTCCGGCATACCTGGGCCACCTTTCGGGCCTTCGTAGCGGATGATGACTACATCACCTTTTTCGATGCCGTTTTGCTCCAACGATGCGAGCATGTCTTCTTCTGAATCGTAGACTTTCGCTGGGCCGCTGAAGTGTAGGCCTTCTTTGCCGGTGATTTTTGCGACGGATCCTTCTGGTGCTAGGCTGCCTTTAAGGATACGAATATGGCCAGTTTCTTTGATCGGGTTATTGACGGGGCGTATGACGTCTTGGCCTTCTTTTAGACCAGGAAGTTCGGTTAAGTTTTCTGTGATAGTGTTGCCTGTAACGGTCATGCAGTCGCCATTGATCAAGCCTTCTTCGAGTAGCAATTTCATCACCGCAGGAATACCACCGATGTTGTGTACGTCTTCCATCACGTATTTTCCACTTGGTTTCAGATCGGCCAAGAATGGGATGCGATCACTGACCGCTTGGAAGTCGTCTATGCTTAATTCAACATCAACTGATCGCGCCATGGCCAGCAAATGTAATACTGCATTGGTTGAGCCACCTAAGATGATGATCAAGACCATGGCGTTCTCAAATGCTTCGCGTGTCATGATGTCACGTGGTTTGATGTCTTTTTCGATCAAGATACGAATGGCTTCACCGGCGCGCATGCATTCTTCTAACTTGCCCGGATCTTCAGCGGGTGTAGAGGAGCTATAAGGAAGTGCCATGCCCATCGCTTCGATGGCTGATGCCATTGTATTTGCGGTGTACATGCCACCACAGGCGCCAGCACCTGGGCAGGAGTTTCGAACGATTGTTTTACGCGTATCTTCGTCGATAGTCCCTGTTATATACTCACCATAACTTTGGAAGGCTGAGACGATATCTAAGGTATTCGTTGTACCTTTATCTTTGCTGTCGCAGTGGCCGGGTTTGATGGTGCCGCCGTAGACCATAAGAGCAGGGCGGTTGAGACGCCCCATAGCGATCAATACGCCGGGCATATTTTTGTCACAACCTGGGATTGAAATATTGGCGTCATACCATTGTGCGGTCATCACTGTTTCGATTGAGTCTGCGATCAGGTCACGTGATTGTAGTGAATAGCTCATGCCATCGGTGCCCATTGAAATACCATCACTGACCCCAATCGTATTAAAACGCATGCCGATTAAGCCCGCTGCGACAACGCCAGCTTTAACTTTTTCTGAAAGATCAAGCAGATGCATATTACATGGGTTGCCTTCATACCAGACGCTGGAGATCCCAACTTCGGCTTTATCCATGTCTTTTTCGGTCATACCCGTTGCGTAAAGCATCGCTTGAGAAGCACCCTGCGATTTAGGTTGGGTTATGCGTGAACTGTATTTATTTTTATCGGTCATAGTAGGCACTAATAATTCAATTAACAAAAGGGTTTATACAAGGTCGAAAGGATACTATAAGCCTGTTGAAATTTCATTTTTTACAATAGAATTAGCCAATAAATTATGCATAAGATACTACCTCTCTTACAAACGACCGATTTTCCAGCGATTTCTCGATTGCCGTTGGAAACTCTACAGGTCAATTTGGGTTATCTTTGTAACTTGTCTTGCCTGCATTGCCATGTGAATGCAGGGCCGAAGCGTAAAGAAATTATGACGCGTGAAACGGTCGATCAGGTTATTACCTTTTTAAAGACACAAAAGGTGAGCACCTTAGATTTAACAGGGGGTGCACCAGAGATGAACCCCCACTTCCGTGAGCTGGTTAGGGTCGCGCGATCGCTAGGAATTAAGGTGATTGATCGTTGTAATCTTACCATTTTACAAGAGCCGGGTTATGAACAGATGGCTCAGTTTCTGGCTGATCAACAGGTTGAGATAGAAGCCTCTTTACCATGTTATCTTGAAGATAATGTTGATCAGCAGCGCGGCAATGGTGTCTTTCAACAAAGCATCAAGGCATTACAAGGTTTGAATCAACTTGGTTATGGTATTGAATCGGCTTTAACTTTGAATCTGATGTATAACCCGCAGGGGCCATCACTACCACCTAATCAAACTGAATTGGAAGTGGCTTATAAACAGCATCTAAAAGACAAATACGGTATTATTTTTAATAATCTTTACACGATTACTAATATGCCGATTCAACGTTTTGGTAGCACCTTAGTTAGCAAAGGTCAGTTTGAAGGCTACATGCAATTACTACGCGATAATTATCAGCCCGAAAATTTAAAAACCGTTATGTGTCGAACGATATTGAGTGTCGATTGGCAAGGTTATGTTTACGATTGTGATTTTAACCAGATGCTAGATTTGCCGATGCCATCAGGTAAACAACATATCAAAGATGTTATTGCGATGAACTTGGATAATAATCCGGTCAGTGTACTTGAGCATTGCTATGGCTGTACGGCAGGACAGGGTAGTAGTTGTGGCGGCGCACTAGAAGAAGCTTAAAAAACATAAAACAATAATAAATTACTTTTAGGGAGAAAATAAACTTGATCATTATTGTCTATCATCCAGTTTATGTTACGCATTTATGATAATAGAAGGGCCAGAGCTTTCAATTGTAATACCGATTTTGAATGAAGCTGAGTTGATAACTCCTGCACTAGAGAAGCTACAGTTTTTACGTAACAGAGGTGTGGAAATTATTGTTGTTGATGGCGGTAGTCATGATCACTCAGATGTTTTGGCGCAACCCTTGGCAGACACGGTGATTTCTGTCGAAAAGGGAGAAGCTACAAACCGAGCAAAACAGATGAACCTTGGTGCTATGCACGCGAAAGGTAGAGTTTTATTATTCTTACATATCGATACTGAATTACCATCACAGGCTTATAAATTGATCTTAAGTGCGATGGAGTTACCGCATGTATGGGGACGTTTTGATGTAAAACTATCGGGTAAAAACACTCTCTTTCGACTGATAGAAACCTTGATGAATGTGCGCTCAGGCCTAACGGGAATTGCAACGGGTGATCAGGCTATTTTTGTGACACGACATGCCTTTGAAAAAGTTAATGGGTTTTCAGATATCCCTATCATGGAAGATGTCGAGATCAGTAAAAAATTAAGAAAGCAGGCCTTTCCTGTTTGTTTAAAAGATAGAGTAACAACATCAAGTCGACGTTGGGAAAGGAAAGGTATTTTTAAAACAATTATTCTCATGTGGTGGTTGAGAGCTTTATATTTTATTGGGGCACATCCACGCGTAATAGCTAAGCAATATAACCGATAGACATCTAATGGATTTTGATATTCAAATAATTAATAAACTAAATAACAAGTTTTATGGAATCTGAATTTAGGCTAGCTGCATTTGTATTCGTATTTTTTGTTATGGCCGTTTGGGAACATTTTAAGCCTCGGCGTGAGAATAACCAACAGCGAAAACAACGTTGGCCGATCAATTTGGGTTTAATGGTGCTTGGGGCCATTCTCGTTAAAATCGCTCTGGGTGCGATTGTATATGAGTCTGCGCTGATCGCGGAAGAAAAAAATATTGGTATATTAAACATCTTTGGCTTGTCATCACTTTTCACCGGTGTGCTAACGATTATATTGTTAGATTTGACTATTTATGGCCAGCATGTGCTTGCACATAAGCTACCTTTATTATGGAAATTACATCAGGTTCATCATACTGACCTTGTCTACGACACCACCACAGGCGTACGGTTTCATCCGTTGGAAATATTTTTTTCGTTAGGCGTAAAGGTTGTTGCAGTTTTTATTATCGGGGCCGATCCTAGCGTGGTGATTCTCTTCGAGATAATTTTAAATACGTGTGCTGTTTTTAATCATGCTAATGTCAACTTACCGCTTTCGATAGATAAACAGCTTAGAAAAATAGTTGTAACGCCAGATATGCACCGTGTTCATCATTCGGTTTATAGGAATGAAACGGATAGCAATTATGGGTTTTCTATTTCTATCTGGGATCGTATTTTTGGAACCTATAACGATCAACCAAAAGATGGCCATATCAATATGAAAATTGGCCTTGAATACGCAAGAAAAAATGAAGATGTGAACTTTAAAGAATTAATTTTATTTCCTTTTAAAAATACTAAATAGATAGCTTTCATGAAATACCCTAGATCAAGAATATTAATTTTTTGTAAATCACCTATATTGGGCACTGTTAAAACTAGAATGCAGCCCTTTCTTACTAAAGAGCAATCGGTTGAACTACATAAGAACCTAGTAATAAAAACGATAGAACTAGCGCTGAAAAGTAACCTCAGTCCTGTGGAGCTATGGTGTTCTCCAGATTTTTCCCATGATTTTTTTCTTGATATTTTAGAAAAATACCCTGTTACTTTACATAAACAAATGGGATTCGATTTAGGACAAAAAATGGCTTTTGCGATAACGGCAGCGTTAGATAAAATGGATTCCGCCATTTTGATTGGAACAGACTGTCCCTCATTTGTAAGCGCTGATTTTGAAGAAGCACTAGACTTAATGCATAACCAAGCAGATATTGTTATTTCGCCAGCTGAAGATGGTGGATACACCTTGATCGGAATGAATTGTTTATCACCCGAAACTTTTGAAAATATTGAGTGGGGAACGGACACTGTTTTCGAAAAAACACTTAATAATATATCGTTTATGGACAGACGTTTAGCAATTCTGGATACACAGTGGGATATTGATCGACCCGAAGATTTAGAACGGTTTAATAAACTATCTTCATAAAGTATTAGATTGACATGACTAGGGTTTATCTCTAGTCTGCACCGACTATGAATAACTCAACATTTATACTCTCATTATTAGAGGTCAAGCTGCTCAAACGTTGGCAGTTCCTGCCAGCTGGTCTGTTGCGCTCTGTTTAACCTTTAAACTTACAAACATAGCCGCGGATTCTGTCGTGACTATGTCTCTATTTTCTCTACAGTATCCTCGGTTTAAAATTTTTAAATACAACTTGGAAATACTGTGAAACGCTCAACTCAAGAAAATAATAAAGAGTATCTTTTAGGCATGTTCCTGGTCATTACAGGTGCCATTGCCTTTTCTGCTAAGGCAGTGATGATCAAGTTGGCTTATGGCTATGGATCACATATTGATGCTATCTCTTTAATGATGTTACGTATGTTAATGTCGCTGCCATTTTTTATTATAATTGCTGCTATTTCTTCTCGTAACACCAAACAGTCGTCACTTACTTTCAAAGAGTGGCGGATGATTTTTATTCTCGGTATCGTTGGTTATTATTTAGCGAGTTTTTTTGACTTCAAAGGTTTGATACATATATCTGCAGGCTTGGAACGCTTGATCTTGTTTTTGTATCCTACATTTGTTGTCTTACTCTCGTCTTTTTTGTTAAAACGGCCGATTAGAAAAATAGAAGTCGTCGCTCTCTTATTAAGTTATGCTGGGATTACGTTTGTCGTATTAGATAACATTAGTCGAGATTCTGAAAATGTGATTAAGGGATCACTCTGGATTGTTGCTAGCGCATTGGCTTTTGCATTTTTCTTAATTGGTAGTGGTGAAATGACAAAACGGATAGGTGCTACACGTTTTACGGCTTACGCAATGACCATTTCCTGCATAGTAACCTTGTTTCACTATGGCCTAACACATCCGTTGGAATTGCCCGGTTATCAAAGAGAAGTTTATGTCTTGGCATTAATGATCGCGATTATTTCAACCGTCATTCCTTCATTTTTAATGAATGCAGGAATTAGAAGAGTTGGCGCAAGCCCTGCAGCCATAATGAGCTCTATAGGCCCCGTGAGCACATTAATATTGGCTTACTTCTTTTTGAATGAAACGATCAACTATACTCAAATAATGGGTACATTTTTAGTGCTACTAGGAGTGTATCTTGTGGGTAAATCAAAATAAGTCGAATTATAGGCGAACTAATAATGGTAAATATCGGTTAGCTAGTAATTTCTTAATTGAAAGTTACATTTAAAATGTGGCTAGACGTTTGGTTATGTTTAGTCGATGGGTATGATTCTAGTTTAATCATACCGTGCTTAAGGGTAAGCTGTGGCGATGTTAAATTATTACTATGGAAAGTGTTGGGATGCCACAGGAAAAGTTGAAAGTTGAATATACTCACGATATTGGAGTCGTAAAAGAGGCATGGTTAGCACTAGAAAACACTAACTCAATCCCTGTTTACCAAAAGTATGATTGGGTCAATCAATGGTATAACCATATGATTGTTAAAAACTCTTCGAATCAGCATGTCCAGCCCATTTTTTTATCTGTTTTTCGCTCAGAAAAAGTTGTTGTTATATTGCCTTTGTGTATCATTCGAAATAAGGGCATAAGATTTTTATCTTGGTTAGCAGATGAACATTGCAATTACCAGGGGGCTTTGTTTGACTCTGACTTTCTAAGAGGATTGAATAAAAGTGATTTCCAGAAACTTTGGTTGCAAATAGAAGGCTTACTGCCGAAGTTTGATGTTCTTTGGCTTAGAAACCAAGTGCTTAACATCAATGGTACGGAGTCTCCTTTCCGTTGGATTGATCAGCATACTTCACCTAACTCTGGACACCAGCTAGTGTTTAAGCATCACAACTGGGATGAGTTGCTTATAGAGTTACGAAGTAAATCTACACGAAAGCGTATGCGCAACGAAGAAAGCAGACTCTCTAGGGAGGGCGAGCTAAGCTGGAAAAGAGTTTCTGATCAAGTTGAAGTTGAATTCTACTTAAACGAATTGTTTGATCAGCGAGAGCAGAGATTCAAGTTGTTAGGTATTGACTTAGAATCAAATGTTTCTTTGTATAAAGACTTCTATCTGAAACTTTTGACATCATCAGTTAATGAGCCAACACCTTTCGTTTATATGATGGTTGTAGAGTTAGATCAGTTTGTTTTAGCGACTATGCTCTTGGCTGAAAGTGGGAATATGACTTATCTGTTAATCAATTCTATGACGAGTTCCAAATACCACAAGTGGTCGCCAGGTGATTATTTGATAAGGTTAACATTACAAGAAGGATGTATGAAACAGTCCGAATTGATCGACTTCGGTGTTAGTGAAGATAGTAACTATAAGACCGCATGGTGTAATACTAAGCTCGAAATGTTTGAAACAATAAAAGGACAGGGATGGTTAGGAAAGGGCATCGCACTTCTTATTCGTAACGGGTCACTGCTCAAACGAAAGGTTAAACAATCACCAAAACTTTGGTCATTCTATTGTTCGTTTCGATCAGGGGATTTTAGACGTTGGTTAAAAAAATAATGGATATTGAAATTTTTAAAAACTGGACAGATAAACATAGTAAAAACTTCTCTGATGGTTTTATGCTAATTGAGCATAGACTGGTGGAAATGGGGATTTTTTCTGACCAAGCTCTGGCACGCTTAATAGAAACACACCCTGATGAACTATCGATGGTTTATACGATGCCTTTAAAAGAAGCTGAAGGTCATGATAGTTTTCGAGAGGGTGATTTAAGAGAGACAACAGGAAAAGACGTTATCGCTGCTGTTGAGAATGGTCGCTTATGGGTTCAGCTCTTAAAATTAAATAAAGTTAATCCTGAATATAAAAAACTTGAAAAAAAAATCATCTCAGAAATGAAAGGAAATGTTCCCGGGTTGAAAATATTTGGTTGCCGATTGTCTCTTTTGATCTCATCACCAGATATACATGTTTCATATCATGCAGATATTCCACGTAACGCACTCTGGCAGGTTAGAGGAACAAAGAAAGTATATATTTATCCAGTCTCTGAAAAATTTATATCAGAAACTGACCTAGAGGGTGTTTACCTAGGCGAAACACAGGAAGCTATTAAGTATGAAGAAGCTTTTGATCAAGACGCTTCTATCGTTGAGCTTCAACCAGGGGAGGTCGTCACTTGGCCGATTAATGGCCCGCATAGAATTGTTAATGGTGATAGTCTTAGTGTATCTATCGCAATGGAATATTTTGAGCCGATAGCATGGTTTCGTTATGCTGTGTTCTACACCAATGGTATTATGAGAAGGCGTTTTGGAATCCCGCTCAAGTCAACAAAAATATCTGGGGTGGGTATGTGGATGAAGGCTTTTTCTAGTACATTTTTTAAACTATTTAAAGTTCAAAAAAAGCACCAGCTTACGCGTTACCTAACGTTTAAGGTCGATCCAGATTCAGAAGGTGGTTTTGTTAATATCGAAAAAAAAGAGCGCACTTTTTAAGTAAGAGTTTAGTGATTGCAAGCTATTAATCCTAAGCGATTGTCTCTTCTAATTCGAGTTCCATTTCCTGTACTAAAAATTGTTCCATTTCTTCTGCAGGGACGGGGGGGCTGAAAAAGTAGCCTTGGTATAGATCACATCCTTCTCGTTGTAGAAACTCGAGATGCTGTTCATTTTCAACACCTTCTGCAATCACATCAAGTTTTAAGCTGTGGGCCATGGCAATAATGGCACTAGTAATGGCTTCGCTATCTTGGTCATCACCGATATCTTTTATAAACGAGCGATCTATTTTCAAGTAGTCCAATGGAAAACGTTTTAAATAACTTAGAGATGAGTAGCCAGTACCAAAATCATCTACCGATATTTTAATACCTAGATCGCGAAAGCTATTTAGAATATTTATAATGTCATCTGTATCATTCATCAAGATACCTTCAGTCAACTCTAGTTCGAGCGTTTCTGGAGGGAGCCCTGATTCCTCTATCGTCGTTTTAATATCACTAAAAAAGTTCGGTTGATAAAACTGTACACTGCTCAGGTTCACTGCAACGGTAATCGGTTTATATCCGGCATCTTGCCAGGCTTTATTTTGCCTGCAGGCAGTTTCAAGCACCCATTGGCTAATGGGTAAAATAAGCCCTGTTTCTTCTGATAGTGGAATAAAGTCAACGGGAGAAACGAAGCCTAAGTCAGGGTTTACCCAGCGTAACAAAGCTTCCATTCCTATTAGCTCACCAGAGAATATATCAAGCTTCGGCTGGTAGTATAATTTCAACTCATTATTTTCAATAGCCCTTCGTAGTTTGGTTTCCATTTCCATATGACCTTTCGCCTTCAGATCCATGGATTTATCAAAAAATCGATAAGTGTTTTTACCCGCTTTTTTAGCATGGTACATGGCATTATCAGCATTTTTTTGTAATGTCTCAGCATCGAAAGCATGGTTTTCTGTTACACACACACCAATACTCGTTGTAACGTAAAGGTTGTACTCTTCATCATTGTCTGTGATCTTAAAAGGTGCAGCGAATGAGTCGCAAACTCTTTTAGAGATGACTTCAATGTCATGTAGGTTTTTCATGCCGGTTAACATGATTGTAAATTCATCACCACCGAGTCTCGCTATCGAGGAATGACTAACTAAAGTACCTTGCTCATCAGAGCTCCAAGTGACGCTATCATTTTCACGTATGGTATACACTAACCGTAGGGAAATTTCTTTTAGTAGCTTATCTCCAATATGATGACCGAGTGAATCATTAATACGTTTAAAGCCATCTATATCCAGATAGAGAACGGCAGTATTAGTATGTTGATTTTGTGAATCAGTTAAAGCCGACTCAAGCTGATCGCTAAATGATTTACGATTTGAAAGGTCTGTTAAGCTATCATGGTATGCATAGTGCTGAATAATTTGTTCGGATTCGCGCCTTTCTGTTACATCTTGTACAACGCTGTGGACTGTCTGAGGAGCGCCTGTACTGTCATATGACGCTTCACCTTCTTGATGAATTATTCTTACTGAACCATCGGTAAGAGCTATTTCGTGATCAAAAGAAAATGCACTCTGTGTTTTGATCGCGGTAGTCACATTGTTATAGACATACCTTCTATTAACATGATCAGAAACCTTTAATAGTTTTCTGATATTTGGTTTCGCAAGACTAGAGGACCGACCAAGAATCTCGTGAAGCTGATCGGATAAAAATAAATCACCTGAGGTTAGATTCCAGTCCCAGTGACCGATATTTCCAATTTGTTGTGCATTGTTAAGTCGCTTTTCACTGAGCTTAAGCTTTCTAACATTATCAGCTGAACGTAATATAAATTTAAGGCGAGGTAATAGTATTGACCAGTTAACAGGTTTACTTTCAAAGTCAGCCGCACCCGAGGCATAGCATCTATCAATACTTTCTTGTTCTTCATGCCCCGTTATCATTACAATGGGAACATAACAGTGAGAGTTTTCTTCTTGTATCAACCTACAAGACTCATAACCATCTAAGACGGGCATTTCAACATCCATTAGAACAATGTCTGGATGGATTTTTTTAAATATATCTATAGCTTCTCTACCGTCCTTTGCTTCTGAAACAGAGAACCCATTCATCTCAAGAATATCGCGGGATGCACTGCGATTTATTTCATCGTCATCAACGAGTAATACATGAGGTTGAGTTGTGCTTACTTCAAAAGGTGATATTGCTTCATGAGTTTCATCAAGTATTTCGGTGGCTGATGCTATGATTTTATCGAGCTCTGATTCGACTATTTTTGATTCCTCTATGAGGAGGTCATAAGTTAGCTGTATATTTTCGTAGTCTTCATCTTTGGTATTTAACTCTAGTGAGCGGTAGTGTTCTGATAACACCATGGCACCCATATAGGCACAACTAGATTTCATAGAGTGAGCTTTTAACTCAATAAGATCAAGATCAGAGTCGGCGATTGCGGCCTTGATTTCTTTTACTGCATTTTGTGAACTGTCAAGATAAATCTGCACAATTTTTACGAACTTCTTAACTCTTTTACCTTGAAAACGATTTTTGAATTTGTTTAGTATTTGATGATCGATTCCACTATGAGTCTTAATGTTTTCTTCAGGTTTTTTTACAGGTAAGTCAGTCTCTATAAACGAGTTACTCTCTAACCATTGTCTAAGGACTTGTATGAGCTGTTCTTCAACAAAAGGCTTACTTATATAATCATCCATACCTACTTTAAGGAAGCTTTCTCGATCACCTTCCATGGCATTGGCTGTTAAAGCGATAATAGTTGTAGGTGATATTGATTTTTCTGCTTCCCATGCACGTATGGATTTTGTTGCTTCATTACCATCCATTATAGGCATTTGGATATCCATAAATATCAGATCAAATTGATCTTCGCGGTAAGCATCAAATGCTTGCTGACCATTATTTTCTATACGTACCTTACAACCTAATTGCATTAATGTTTCTTTTATGACAACTTGATTTATCAGGTTATCTTCTGCGACTAGAATATAGGCCTTAAACTGAACATTTTTTGAAACTTCTATGCTATGACTCACTTTACCTAAGCTTGTCCCTAGCAGCGAAGCTATACAATCTTTTAATAGATCGGAACGAACTGGTTTGTTTAAAACGTAGGAAAAATAAGGTTCAATTTCATTGTTATTATCGATTATCGCAGAGCTTAGTAAGGCTAATTTAAGATCTTTAAATATAGGGTTACGCTTGATAGTTTTAGCGAGATCGATGCCATGAATGTCAGGCATGATTTGATCAAGTAATACAATTTTATACGGGTTATTTTCTGCTACGGATGAGTTCAGTAGATCGAGTGCATCAGTACCATTATTAGCGACAGATAAGTTTAACCCCCAGTTTTTAAGTTGATGGCTAAATATTCTTAAGTTAGTTTGATTGTCATCGACTATTAGCACCCGTTCGCCATGAAATCGATTGGAAGCTACTACAATATTCGTAGCCATTTGTTCTAAATAAATAGAGAATGAAAACTTTGATCCTTTACCAATCGTACTTGTAGCACTAATTTTACCACCAAAAAGTTTAACTAATTGAGCTGAGATAGTTAGGCCAAGCCCAGTACCACCATACTTTCTTGTTGTTGACCCATCTGCTTGACTAAAAGACTCAAAAATTGAATGTAATTTATCTTCAGGGATCCCGATTCCGGTATCAGAGCACTCAAAGTTTAGAAGTGTGAGATGCGATGTTGGGTTTACTTTAGAATCCTGATAAATACGAATAATAATTTCACCAGATGCCGTGAACTTTATTGCATTATTAATAAGATTGATCAATATTTGACGAAGTCTATTGGGATCTCCTAGATAGTTGCTAGCGACGCCATCATCGATATCACAAATCAACTCTATATTTTTACTTCGAACTTTCTCATGAAATATTTCACAGGTGTCATTGACTAAAACATGTAAGTTAAACTCGAGCTTTTCTAGATCAAGCTTACCTGCTTCAACCTTAGAGAAATCCAGAATGTCATTAATTATACTTAAGAGAGATTGTCCAGAATTTTTTATGATCTTGACGTATTGAGACTGCTTGTCAAAAAGAGAGGTTTTATTGAGTAGATCCGTCATTCCAATAATACCGTTCATTGGTGTACGGATTTCATGACTCATATTGGCTAAAAATTCAGATTTTGACTCATTTGCATATTCGGCAGCTTCTTTAGCTACTTCCAAATCAGAAACGGTTTTTTCAAGTTGATGGTTGGCTTCAACAATAGTTTGGGTTCGACGTGCGACTTTATTTTCTAAATCGGTATTGTAAAAATCCAATTCTTTTTTCTGCTTTTCAACTTCGTACAACATGCTATTAAAACCATCAATGAGTGATCCAGTCTCATCCGCGTTGACTTTTTTTGCTCGGATTGAGTAGTCCTTCTCACGTGAAACATAATCCATGGTTTTAACGAGATCAATGATAGGATTCGATAAAATCCTTTGTAGGTAGCTTGAAATACCAAGTATGATTAAAAACGTGATGAAGACAACTATCCACATATGGCTATATAAGCTTGATAATTGTTCTGCAAGACCTTGTGTTCCTCCGACAAGCAAGATACTACCAATTTGTTCGTTGTCTAAAATAATTGGGCGTTTAATATGTATAAGCTTGTTTCTAATAAAATCGGTAGAATTTTCAGAAGGGTTTTCTACATTAAACTTTTCTTGCTCATAGGCTGAGTTTTTGTAGAGGGCGAAGACCTCATTTGAGCTATCGTAAATATAGGCTACGATAATAGAACTGTTGATATTTAACGCTGCAAGAGTCTCTTCTACGGCAGCCTTGTCATCAAACGTCAGTGGAGCTGTACTTTCAAGAGCTAAAACATTTATTAGTGAAACGAGAGCACTTTTAGAAAGATCTTCTAAACTTCGTTTTTCATGTAGTGTCATTGCAGCTGCAGAAAATAGTAAAGCCAGTGCGGCTAATAAACTCATGCTCAACATAAGTTTTTTTCTAATCGATATATTATGTATTTTAATCATCATTATTCTTATTATTGATTGATAATTCTAGAAGTCGCGAACTTATTTTCAACCCTGCTGTTTCTGCTTTATTAATAAATATTTCAAAGCGAAGTTTACCTTTCTTATTCAGAAGGTTGATTATGCCAGCCATATTATCTTGAGTAGCTTGTTCAGTTATCGTCAATATGGGTTTGGTTCGAATCGTTGAAAATGCTCTTAGTGCCTGCTTACGAGTAAAGCGATCTGCATATAACACATGGCACTCATTTAGATCATTTAATCGGTAGAGCAAGCGAATTTTTATATTTCTATCTTTTAGTTTGCCTCGAGCTAGTTTAGAGAAGGCTTCTTCCATAGCTCTATTGGTGTAGAGGCATAAATGGATCTCACTAGTTTTAGATGGGAAAGCATTGCTAGGCCATTCAGTATAACGAATAAAATTTAAAACGATGGCAGACTTTATTTTTTTTTCTTTCGCGATAAGATCATCTGCTAAGCTAGAAGAACTAATTGCTAGCAGAAAATAGAAGAAAAAATATTTTATGAATGTATTCACAATATTTTTGGAAAATTAATTAAAACTTCCAACCTATCTGACCATAGAAACTTCTTTCTATTTCGGATGGTAAAATATAGTTCCGGGTACGATATTCATGGTGCTGACTTTCTAAAAGATTCTGACCGACGAGTTCAATGGAAATATTTTTTGTGGGACTCCAACCTAACCTTGTATCTAAAGTTAGATAGTTACTGGGCGGCTCCACGATGAGCAATGATTTAGGATCAGTTTTTTGGGCGCTAGTATATCTTAGCCAGAAGTTTAGTTGAACTTTTCCAGTTAAATCAATGGCTGTGCGTATCGATGCTCGATGTTTTGGTTCTATATCATCAACAACCAAACTATTGCCTGTTAGAGATTCAAATTCTTTTTTCAAATAGCTATAAGTAAGGTCAATTTGAATATCTTTTTTTACTTGCCAACTAGAAGCAATTTCAGCACCCCAAACATTCGCTTTAGCTAAGTTAGTAAAGGTACTTGGCACTTCTACGTAGGTTGGCTTGAGAGTCGGTTGACCTGGTTCTAAAGATGTAAGTTCTGAATATGAATTATAAAATATAGCGGTATCAATCGTAACAGTACTTGATGGAATAACACGGTAACCTATCTCCCAAGCGCGCATTTTTCCCGGCTGGAAATCAGCTTGTCCTGACACGGATAAAACCGTAGGTAGAGGGCCTGGAGATGGGACTAAAGCACCAAATGTATTTAGATATCTTTCTGTATGAGAAGGTGTGTTTTCCGCGTGAGATACGGAAGCCCAAAGTCTATGCTTTTGGTGTGGTATCCAAAGGACCCGTGCACTTGGCTGTAAACCAAATGTGGTTAAGTTACTATGTTGAAATTTAGTACCAACGGTTAACCAGAGCCTATCTTGCAATAGGGTGATCTCATCTTGAGCAAACAGTCCATATAGATTTTCACTCGGAGAATTATCTGAGTAGCTGAGTAAGTTAGTGTTTTTTATCTTATCATTGGTGAAGCGATAACTTGCTCCCCAAAGGACATCATGTGTTTGTCCAATGAAAAAACGATGTTGAAAATCAATGTCTAAAGTATCACGATCTATATGTATGAGTTGTTCGGCCCGTTTGAATTTATCGTAGTAAACTTGCAGGGTAAATTCTGAAGCTGATTCTAAATTATGAGTCCAACGACTGAGAACATTCCAGCCTGAAGTGTCTCCTGTATCAACAATGATACGTTCAAAAGGTGCGGTGTTGTAAATGGTATTTGCATGAGTCGATAACTCACCGTTGTAAATATCGCCCTGCACAGTCAAAGAGTTTTTATCATCGTACTGGTTATCAACTCTAAAACCACCACGCAGCATACTCCAGTCATCCATATTGTCCTCACCAGATTTTTGAACAGAGTCATCACGTTCAAATGCCTTGAAATACACTCTAGCGAAAGCATCGTCATCCAGTTTTGAGCCATACCTTGCACCTACAAAGCCTTTTTCTTCAGTCCCAGCTCCAGCTTCTATATAGCCACCCTGTGTTTCTGAGGCATGTTTTGTGATGATATTGATGACACCATTGACAGCATTGGCTCCCCAAAGCGTCCCACCAGGACCACGAATGACTTCGATACGATCAATGTCTTCCAATAAAACATCCTGGTTCTCCCAATAGGTGCCTGAAAAATTGGTATCGTAGACGCTACGACCATCGATCATAACGAGCAATTTATTTGCATAACGACCATTAAACCCACGGCTGGTGATAGCCCATTTATTTGAGTCGATTTTATTTACATTCATTCCTGGAGCCATACGCAGTGCTTCAGGAATGCTAGTGACACCAGAACGACGTATATCTTCATTTGTAATGACAAATACAGCTGCGGCAGTATCTTGAAGTTTTTGTGATTTTTTCGAAACAGAAGTAACTTCTATGTCCATCAGCGCTTCAAGGCTAAACTCATTTATATCAGTTTCGGAAAGGTCTTCTGCCGATAGAGCATTAAATTGAAGTACTAAGAATAGAGTTGCAAATAGATGTGCAGTTGAGCGCACACTTTTTGTTACGAATTTTGTAGGACCTAGAGTTTCCATATATATCCATCATTTAATAAAAATATAAAACTCCCCAGTAGTTAGTTTTAACGGTATCAAAGATGATTACTTTAGGCCCAATTTAATAAATTGGTCTCGTTCGAGAGAAAACGGCTTATTCTGGATTTAGTGTGGATTCAATAGATGCCATGTGTTGACCATTGTGATCACAAATAAGCACATTTTCATTTTGATACCAATCACCTAAAACAGTTCTAGCGGCTGTTGTGCCATCTAGCTCGAATTTATGCACCGCTGGACGGTGTGTGTGTCCATGGATCAAGTTTAGGACATCATGTCTACGCATAAATTCTTCTACAGCTTCCTGTGCAGCATCCATGATTACTGGGACTTTGTCTTTCATCGCTTCTTTACTCGCAGCACGTAACTGTTGTGCCATCATAAGACGTTCAGCGATAGGTTTTGTAAGAAAGCCTTGTTGCCAGTCTGGATCTCTTACCATTTTTCGAAAATTTAAATATTCCACATCTTGCGTGCAGAGTAGATCGCCATGCATTAATAGTGTCTTAACACCATAGAGATCAATAACAGATGGATCGGGGAGTAGGGTAGCACCAGAGCTGGCTTCAAATGCTTCGCCTATCAAAAAATCCCGGTTTCCATGCATTAAGAAGATCTTAACTCCAGAAGCACTGAGTTTAGACATCTCACTCAATATTTGTGGAATAGGATCGTTGCAATAATCATCTCCAACCCATGCCTCAAAAAAATCACCAAGAATATAAAGCGCATCGGCTTGTCTGGCTGGGCCATTTAAGAACCGAAAAAACAACACAAGTTTTTCTGGGCGTTCTTCGCTGAGGTGCAGGTCAGAGATGAATAATGTAGTCATTGTTATTTAGGCTATCTAAAGCTTAATCAACGACGTGTGCTGAAGTGATCAAAATCGTATCAGCGGGGACATCTTGTGCACCTGTTTTGACTTCCTTCATGGCATTCACAACATCCATGCCTTCAATTACTTCACCAAAGACAGCATAGCCCCAGCCACTTGCTGACTCAGCAGTAAAGTTTAAAAAGTCATTGTCTGCAACGTTAATAAAGAACTGGGCAGACGCTGAATGTGGATCGTTTGTTCTTGCCATTGCGACAGTGCCGTTGTTATTTTTTAGACCGTTATTTGCTTCGTTCTTAACCGTACGAGGGCAAGGCTTTTGTGACATATCCGCTGCGTGTCCACCACCTTGAACCATAAAGTTGTTAATGATGCGGTGAAAAATAGTATCGGTATAGTGACCTTCTTCAACATAGGAGATGAAGTTTTTTACAGTCTCTGGTGCTTTTTCAGAATTAAGTTTGAGCAGAATATCACCCATGCTAGTTTCGAATTTAACGTTCATATTATTTACTTTCCAAAATGAGTGCTTTTTCAATGATAACGGGAGTTTGTGGAACATCCGAAGGAAACTGACCTTTTGCGCTAGTCGGCATAATGCGAATTTTATCTACGACATCCATGCCTTCAACAACTTTTCCGAAAACAGCATAACCCCAACCGCGACCTGTTGGTGATGTATGATCAAGAAACTGATTGTTAACGGTATTGATAAAAAACTGTGCAGATCCAGAATGCGGATCATTAGTACGAGCCATAGCTATCGTGCCGCGCTGGTTTGATAAGCCATTGTCAGCTTCATTTTTGATCGGAGCATGTGTGTCTTTTTTATTCAAATCCGCATCGAAACCACCGCCTTGGATCATAAAATCCTTGATCACACGGTGGAAGATTACACCTTCATAATAGCCTTCACGTACATAAGTCAGAAAGTTCTCGACGCTGATCGGTGCTTTTTCAGCATTGAGTTCAATTACAATCGTACCTTGATTCGTTTTCAGACTAACTTTGGGGGCATCTCCGGCCCAAGAAAGTTGTGCTCCTGTTAGTGATGCAACCAATAGTATCGCGTTCAAAATAAGTTTTTTCATGTTTCCTAAATACTCCCATATAGTTTAAGCGAACAGCCGAATAATGTAACATGCGTGGCCTATCTTATGCTATGAGAAAAACTAACTGTGCTTGAAATCTACAACACCCTGAGCAGAAAAAAAGAACCTTTTAAAACCATAGAGCCCGGTAAAGTAAGTTTGTATGTTTGTGGAATGACGGTATATGACTACTGCCATGTAGGGCATGCGCGGGTTATGGTTGTTTTTGATACAGTGGTTCGTTACCTACGAGCCAGTGATTATGATGTTACTTATGTTCGCAATATTACAGATATTGATGACAAAATTATTGCGCGAGCCAATGAAAATGGTGAATCAATCACAGCGCTAACCGAAAGATGCATTGGCTACATGAATGAAGATTCAGATGCATTAGGTGTGATACGACCTGATCGAGAGCCAAAGGCAACAGAACATATCGAACAGATTGTTACAATGATCAATAGACTGATCGAAAAAGACCATGCTTATGCTGCTAATGGTGATGTTTACTACAAGGTCAACAGTTTTGAGCATTACGGCAAGTTGTCCGGTAAGAATATTGAAGATCTACGCTCAGGTGAACGAGTCGCGATAGATGAAGCGAAAAATGACCCACTCGACTTCGTACTTTGGAAAGCTGCAAAACCCAATGAACCGGGTTGGGATTCTCCGTGGGGAGTAGGGCGTCCAGGTTGGCATATTGAATGTTCGGCGATGTCGACATGTGAATTAGGTAATAATTTTGATATTCACGGTGGTGGTCAAGATCTACAGTTTCCGCATCACGAGAATGAAATAGCCCAATCAGAAGGTGCCACTGGCGAACACTTTGCAAACTATTGGATGCACAATGGTTTTGTTCGTGTCGATGACGAAAAAATGTCCAAATCACTAGGTAATTTCTTTACTATTAGAGATGTGCTAAAGCGTTATCCTGCGGAAGTTATTCGTTATTTTATACTTACTAGCCAATATCGATCGCCGCTTAACTATTCGGATGATCACCTCGATAATGCGAAAAGTGCACTGACACGCTTGTACACAGCATTACGTGGTATTAAAGCAAATGAAGTGGCTGATGGTGGCGAATATGAGCAACGCTTTAGAACGGCGATGGATGATGATTTTAATACGCCTGTCGCACTGTCAGTATTATTTGATCTCACGCGTGAACTTAATGCAAATAGAAACGATCAAAATAAAGCTGCAGAACTTGCGGGTATATTGAAAAGACTCAGTAATATTCTCGGCTTATTAGCAAACGATCCTGAACAATTTTTACGAGGCGAGGCAGAGCAGGGTGATGCTAGTCTTTCAACCGAACAGGTGCAGAAATATATTGAACAGCGAATACTTGCACGTCAGCAAAAAGATTGGGAAGAATCCGATCGTCTGCGTGATCTATTAACAGAGCAAGGTATCATTTTGGAAGATAATGCTGAAGGTACGAGCTGGCGTCGAAAATAATCAAAACAAATTGAAATTTGATATTGACGACATCGGTTTCCCTGCGTATCATTCGCAGCCTTCGTAGTCGGGGCATAGCGCAGCCTGGTAGCGCATCTGCTTTGGGAGCAGAGGGTCGGGGGTTCGAATCCCTCTGCCCCGACCAATACGAAGTATGGACGCATAATGCACCCGTAGCTCAACCGGATAGAGCACCGGCCTTCTAAGCCGGGGGTTGCAGGTTCGAGTCCTGCCGGGTGCACCAGTCGCCCAATGACGAATTGTTCCCAGCGATAAGTCAGACTATAATAATCGTAAGAGTATTCAACAATGGTGAGCGTAGCTCAGTTGGTAGAGCCCCGGATTGTGATTCCGGTGGTCGCGGGTTCGAGCCCCGTCGTTCACCCCAGTTTTGCTTTCAGAAAATCTACAATATCATTATATAATTGGAAGGAACTTCAAGTTCACTTTATTTGTTAAAGTGTTGTATTAATTTAGAGCAGTTGTTCAATTGGTAGAGCATTGAAGTACAACCGATAGGTTTTCTTACGGCTCGTTCCTGTTATGACTCATCATGTTATTTTTTTCATATTTTTATTGTAGAATGGCCAATATGGTTTTGAATAAGTTTTATTTGGTTTTTTTATTTCTAGTTTTAACTGGTTGGCAGTCGATCGCGCTATCACATAGTGTCGAGTTAGATGCACATCAGCACGATCACTATTGTCCGTTATGTTTGGCGGCTGATCAGAACGATCACTTTTCTATCATCAAAGTAGTCAATTTAACGGTAGTCATTCATCCGACGTCTTGTCGCTTTGATGTAGGCACCAGTTTCACACCAGCCTTTCAGGCTAATTTCTTTGGTCGTGCACCACCACAAACTCCGTTCGCTTAAATTTAAACTTTTTTATTTTCTTAAGTGAGCATTCTTTGCGTATCTACGCGTGAATGCCTCGGAGGTTTTATCGTGTTATTAAAAAATATTTCATGGACAATGCTGTTCGCCATGCCTATCGTTCATGCTGAGGAAGTTTTACATTTGAATGATGTTGAGGTCATGGTTGCTCCTTTGTCTGCAACGAGTCAGCATCTTAGCCAGCCTATCACTGTGATAGATAGAGAGCAGTTAGATAGACGAAACAAGACAAATGTTTCTGACTTAGTCGAAAACACACCGGGGGTTACTTCAGCTGGTTTCGGGCCAGGTGTTGGTCGTCCAGTCATTCGTGGCCAATCTGGTGCTAGAGTCGGTGTTTTGGGTGATGGTTTAAGCAGTATGGATGTCTCAACAATCAGTCCAGATCATGCTGTAGCATTAGATTCTATTTTTGTTGAACAAGTAGAAATTTTACGTGGTCCAGCAACTTTGCTTTATGGTAGCTCGGCTAGTGGTGGTGTTGTTAATATCGTATCTAATAATATTCTTGATTATGTTCCAGAAAGTCTTGAAGGGCAGCTCTATACCCATCTTGATTCTGCAACGGATGATAAAACGGCTGGTCTAAGGTTAGATTTTGGATTGCAGGATTTTGCTTTCAGGTTTGATGTTGTCGCGCAAGATTATAACGATATTAGTATTCCTGGCTTTGCTTTGAGTGAGGAAGATGAACATGACAGCCCTGGGGTATTAGAAAATTCAGCTCAGGAAAATCTTGATGTTAACTTTAGTGGTTCTTGGGTTAACGACCGTGGCTTTATTGGTCTTGCTGTAAACTACCTTGATAGGGAGTATGGAATTCCTGCAGGCACTCATGAGCATGAAGAAGAGCATGAAGAAGAAGAGGGTGAAGAAGTTGTTACTATCTCTCAAAAACAAACACGTATCGACTTAAAAGCTGAAGTGTCTGATCCATTCGCTGGTTTCTCAAAATTGAAAACTCGCTGGGCTTTAAACAACCATGAACATCTTGAGCTAGAAGGTGATGAAATTGGTACTCGGTTAGACAATCGAGAGTGGCAAGGTCGTGTTGAACTACTACATTCTTTCGCTACTGATACAAATGGTGTCATTGGTTTCCAGTATCAAAATCGAGATCTGCAAACATCTGGTGAAGAAGCATTCATCGCTGATACGGAGCTAGATTCATTTGGTGTGTTTACCCTGCAACGTTATGAAAAAGAATCATGGCATGCAGAACTGGGTTTACGTTATGAAAACCAAGAAACTGAGTCACAGTCAGTCGAAGTTTCGCATGATCTATTTAGCTTTTCATCTGGTGTAGGCTACCACCTTGGAAATGACGTTAATGCTCGTTTTACATTCAGTCATTCACAACGTGCTCCAGCTATAGAAGAGATATATTCTCAGGGCGCACATTTGGCGACGAATACTTTTGAGATGGGAAGTACTTCACTTGATAAAGAGACCAGTAACTCACTTGATCTTATCCTTAGTAAGTCAAAGGGACGTTTCACTTCTGAAGCAAACTTCTACTACACTTGGGTAGATGACTTCATCTTTGGTAGTGAAAGCGACCGAAATAATGATGGTATAGCTGACCGTGTCGAAGCTGACTTTGATGGCGCTATCGCTAATATTCATGATGAAGAAGAAGATTTGCTACTTATCGAATACAAACAAGCTGACGCACGTTTCTATGGTATTGAGTTACAAGGTAAAGTGTTATTGCACGAAAGCGACCTACAGAGTCTTTCTATGAACCTTTGGGGTGATTATGTACGTGCGCGTTTGAGCAATGGAGGTAACCTGCCTCGCATTACACCATGGCGTGTAGGTACAGGTTTTGATTACCATCGTCAGAAACTAAGTGCTTATCTAAACCTAACGCACACTGGTCGTCAAAGTAACCTAGCTGCATTAGAGACTGCAGCTGATCACTACACAACGCTTGATATGGGTGTGAGTTATGACTTGCAGTTGAACGGGTTAACAAACTCGACTATTTTCTTGCGTGGAACTAACTTGTTAGATGAAGAAATTCGTCAACAGACTTCATTTGTGAAGGATTTTGCACCAGCGGCAGGTCGTTCAGCGATGATAGGTGCTAGATTCGAATTTTAATCTAGCGTTCAATTAGAAGCGGCTCCTTTTCTAGGAGCCCTTCATTCCTTTCTAGCCTACTCTTAATTCGACACACTCTAATAACTCTACTATCACGATTATAAGCCGTTAGGCGCAGCACTAGGTTACATGGATGGTAGCTGTGAAGTTATTCTTGCAGGCATTGACACAGGTTAGTTTCATAGTAGAACAAACTAAGCCTGGGATCTGAGTGTTGAACCATCACACCACATAGAGGGAAGGGTAGGTAGTGATTAATCTATTACTTTTACAGAGACAAAAAAAGAGGAGCTAGAAGCTCCTCTTTTTTGTAACTGACAACAAAGTCAGCCTTGATGATTGAAACTAGCTATCCATCGCCTTATGGATGGCTTCCATCATGTCTTTAGCATCACCGAACAACATGCGGGTGTTCTCTCTGTAGAACAGAGGATTGTCCACGCCTGCGTAACCTGATGCCATACTGCGTTTAGAAACGATGGTTGTTTTACCTTCCCAGCATTCAAGAACCGGCATACCTGCAATTGGGCTGTTCGGATCAGTTTTCGCTGATGGGTTAACAATATCGTTCGCACCGATAACGATGGTTACATCAACTTCAGGAAACTCTTCGTTGATCTCTTCCATTTCAAACACGATGTCATAAGGCACGCGCGCTTCTGCAAGCAGAACATTCATGTGGCCGGGCATACGTCCAGCAACCGGATGGATACCAAACTGAACATTGATCCCCTTGTTGATCAGGAAGCGTGAAAGTTCATGCACTGCATGTTGTGCTTGCGCAACAGCCATACCATAACCAGGAATGATCATAACGCGATTCGCATCTAACAATAGCTGTGCTGTTTCTTCAACATCGATAGGGTTAGCTTCACCTACTTCTTCATCAGATGAAGATGAACCGCCACCGGTTGGTGTTCCGAAGCCACCCGCGATAACACTGAGAAAGTTGCGGTTCATCGCACGGCACATAATGTAACTGAGGATAGCACCACTACTACCAACCAATGCGCCAACAACGATCAATAGATCATTATTCAGCATGAAACCTGTTGCAGATGCAGCCCAACCTGAATAGCTATTCAACATTGAGATGACTACTGGCATATCAGCACCACCAATCGACATAACCATATGCACACCGAAAATGAATGCGATCAGGGTCATGATAATCAATGGTGTCATACCACCACCTGTTTCCGCAGCGTGGATGAAAGCGTTGCCGAGGATCACAACTAAGACTAAAGCAGCTAAGTTCAACCAATGCTTAGCGGGGAGAACCAAAGGTTTGCCATCGAGTTTCCCACAAAGCTTTCCATAGGCGATGATCGAACCGGTGAAGGTGACCGCGCCGATGAAGATACCAATGAAGGTTTCTACTTCGTGGATAGTTTTCTCAGCGCCTTCTAAAACAATGCTGGAGTCCATAAAGTTTGCATAGCCAACCAATACCGCAGCCATACCAACAAGGCTATGTAGTACTGCAACTAGTTCAGGCATTTCGGTCATTTTCACGCGGTTTGCCATGGCAAGACCAACGGCACCACCGACTAATATTGTGAAAATAATCACCCAGTAGCTAGTGACCGCACTACTTAAAATGGTTGCGACGATAGCAATGGCCATACCGACCATTCCAAAAAGATTTCCTCGACGAGCTGACTCTTGATTACTTAAACCACCTAAAGCCAGAATAAAGAGGATTGTTGCTGCTATATAGCAGACTGTAACGATTCCTTGAGACATGATAAATCCTCCTATTTTCTAAACATTTCTAACATACGACGGGTGACACCAAAGCCACCGACGATATTAATACTGGTGATAAAAATAGCTAATACCGCCAGAAAGGAGGCTAAACCGCTGGGTGCTGATACTTGAACCAAGGCACCGATAATGATGATACTACTGATCGCATTGGTCACACTCATAAGCGGAGTATGCAGTGATGCTGAAACATTCCAGATAACCATGTAGCCGATAAAGCAGGCTAGAACAAAAACGGTGAAATGAGCCATAAAGGATTCAGGCGCAACCGCCCCCATCCATAACATTGCCGCCGCCGCGATACCGACTGGCAGCAACTGCTTCCAAAGTGGTTTAGGCTGCTCAACTTCTTCAACAACTGGCGCTGCAGCAGGTTTAGCCGCTGGAGCTGCTGATAGTTTTGGTGCGGGCGGTGGCCAGGTTATTTCACCGGCGTTAATGACGGTTGCACCACGAATAGCTTCATCTTCCATATCAACGACAATGTTGCCATCTTTTTCTGGCGTCATGTCAGTCAACATGTGGCGAATATTGGTTGAATAGAGTTGGCTTGCCTGAGTCGGTAGGCGGCTTGGTAGGTCTGTGTAGCCGATAATGTTTACGCCGTGTTTCTTAACGATGACATTTTTCTCGGTTAACTCACAGTTACCACCTTGTTCAGCTGCTAGATCGACAATGACACTACCTTGTTTCATGGACTTAACCATTTCTGCAGTAATCAATTTCGGAGCAGGTTTGCCAGGTATCAGAGCTGTCGTTATGATAATATCAACTTCTTTTGCTTGTTCTGCAAAAAGCGCCATCTCAGCTTCGATGAATTCTTTACTCATGGTTTTAGCGTAACCGCCTTCACCAGAAGCATCTTCTTCAAAATCTAATTCGAGAAATTCAGCATTCATACTTTCGATCTGATCCTTAACTTCAGGTCGAGTATCAAACGCACGAACGATTGCGCCAAGGCCATTTGCCGTACCAATTGCAGACAACCCCGCAACACCGGCACCAATAACCATCACTTTTGCCGGAGGAACCTTACCTGCTGCTGTGATTTGACCTGTAAAGAAACGTCCAAAGCTCTCAGCGGCCTCTATTACAGCACGATAACCAGCGATATTGGCCATGGAGCTCAAAGCATCCATTTTTTGTGCGCGTGAAATCCGAGGGACAGAATCCATCGCCAATACAGTGATTTTTTGATCCGCTAACTGCTTCATCAAACCTTCATTTTGGGCTGGCCATATAAAGCTAATCAGTGTTGTACCTTCTTTGAGAAGTGCAATTTCTTTTGCTTCAGGCGCTCTGACCTTTAAAATGATATCCGCTTTTGAGTATAGAGATTCTGTGTCTCTACGGATTGTTACACCTGCATCACGATATGCTGAGTCAGTATAATTTGCAGAACTACCTGCTCCAGCTTCGATAGAAACATGAAAGCCGAGCTTCATGAGTTGTTGCGCGACTTCCGGTGTTGTAGCGACTCGGTTCTCGCCCGGGTAGATTTCGTTGGGTATACCTATCTTCATTAGTGTTTCCCCTTGATAAATGGTCGTCTAAACTTTAATTATAATAATTATTTATTACTAGGTGATTCTAACTATTCAAAATGTTCCATACATAATCTAAATCAATAAAGCTTTATGATCTCACCATTGAGATTAAAAAAAGTATAAAAAGAACTACTCCACACATGAGTGCGGCGTAGGTCATCCAGTCCTGAGTACTCCCTTTAGGGCTTTGTCTCCACATCTGTTTTGCTCGAGGCCATATGAAAACCAGCATTGCTATAAAGAAGCCAGCCTGCGCAAGTTTAAACCAATCGAAGGATTCTAGCATTTTTTCTTTCTCCCAAATAAAAAAACCCCGAAAAATTCGGGGCTTATATGAACTAAAATATATTGAGAGTCTTAGTCGTCACCAAAAATCCCAAGAATATGTAGTAGGCTTGTGAAAATATTATATAGGCTTAGATAGAGTCCTACAGTGGCCATAATGTAGTTGGTTTCTCCACCACGAATAATACGACTAGTATCGTAAAGGATAAAACCAGACATGATCATGATCACAGCACCACTGATAGCTAAGCTTAATGCCGGTATTGATAGGAATATATTCAAAAGAGCAGCGCCGATGATAACGATCATGCCTGTCATCAAAAAGCCACCCATAAAAGTAAAATCCTTCTTTGTATTCAATACATAAGCAGATAAAGCAAGAAAGATTGCTCCAGTTCCACCTAGGGCAGTCATGACCATTTGCGCGCCATTGGTCATTTGTAGGTAGTAAGATAACATTGGCCCAAGGCTAAAGCCGAGCAAACCGGTAACCGCAAAAACAATACCAATACCTGCACTAGAATTAGCTGTTTTTGGTAAAACGAACCAAATTAAACCGATAGCAACAATGCTTGCGACAAGGCTCATACCCCTAGAAGGCATAAATTGCATGGAAACCCAAGCAGTGACAGCGCTAAAGAGTAATGTCACGGCCAAAAGCATATAGGTGTTTTTCAGTACCTTGTTTGTTGCAAGTATTGATTCGCTAGAGCGTGTTACAACAGATTGAGTTGAATTCATCTTAAAAAGGTCTCCTTAAAAATAAGATAAGTTAATAACTTCAGACAAGTAATAATATACATGGTTCTCATACTATTTTGTATGTATCGGCAAAAAAAAATTATTCAAGAGCTTGAGCTTCTAAAACTATCAGGTATTATAGCGCCCTCAAAACGGAGAGATGGCAGAGCGGTTGAATGCACTGGTCTTGAAAACCAGCAAGGGTGAATAACCCTTCCAGGGTTCGAATCCCTGTCTCTCCGCCATATTATAGTTGGGTCGTTGATATACCTGTATTAAGATTGAAAGAATAAGGTATACAACGGTTCGCCGCTTGAAACGGTCGTGTTTGTGCCTGAGTAAAGGCTAGTTTAAACACCGTTTGCTTATCATCAGCCTAATGTTGTAATGAGTTTTCCAGAAAGTTTATGACGGTTCGATAAAGGCTCATCAAAACAAAATAAAGCCCGGCCAGACGGGCTGACTTTTCCTGCAAAGCCAGATTTTCCGGTTCTAATAAATCTAACGTACTTTTATACCTAATTAATCAAAGCCGTGTTTTCTATATTTACTTATTTACTTATTTACTTATTTATTTACTTATTTATTTACTTATTTTTAGTTTGTAATACACGCTTTAACGTAACGATACTTGCTTTGCTTCCTAATTTCATTCCACAACTTTCTAATTGATCGTAGACTCAGCTGTAGTTAACGACGTTTCTAAACTATCTAGGACAGCCTCTTATTTTTTAATTGGTAGCGCTTAACCGACGACGGTGACAAGTACCACCTTTCTTGATTACATAGGACATTAGCATCTCATTTATTTAGACCAACAGGGCTTCATAACCTCTACTTTTAACATCGATTATTCATGGGACGAATTACATATAGGATATCACTGCTGTCCCGTTAACAGCGGAAGAAAGGCGGCCTGATTTTCTCGTATTT